>Ga0208257_1000002_pt1 | contig 225756 bp, 279 predicted proteins | sample CryBogCBH10Sep07_FD_184610 | JGI IMG/M metagenome (GOLD analysis project Ga0208257, IMG submission 184610) | Freshwater microbial communities from Crystal Bog, Wisconsin, USA - CBH10Sep07 (SPAdes) | ecosystem: Environmental > Aquatic > Freshwater > Lake | place: Crystal Bog, Wisconsin, USA... | reverse complement strand
GTATCCAAACACAGAAGCTGCTGAAAAGATTGCTGATGCTATTATTAATGCTACTCTTTGCAAATTAACTTCTTGACACCTCCTCTTAAAGCATATAGAATAAGATTATGAATGAAGAAGATATTCTCAAAGAAAAATTAAATGCTGCATTAAACATTGCATATGAATTTGCTGAAACATTAGAACCCTTTACTGCAAAAGATGAAACTATATCAATTAGGTTTAATGAACTGTTTGATCAATTAAAAGCTCTTGATCCTTTAATTGGGTTTGACACCTCCTCCTAAAGCATATAGAATAAGATTATGAATGAAGAAGTAAAAGAACATTATTATTACATTTCTCCAGAGCAATATGAAAGGCTTTACAAAGAGAACCAAGAGCTAGAAAAGCTTTTAAATGAAGCCATTACTTTGGCAGATACTATGAGTGATGAAATCAATCAGAATTGGTGTAAAGAATCAAAACTAGCTGTTGCAAAGTTAAATCTAATTATAGAAAAAGCTGGTTATAAAAGAGCTTGACACCTCCTCCTAGAGCATATAGAATAAGATTATGAAAAATAAGCTATTCAAGTTAAAATATGGAAATGGTTGGTTGGGTAGCAGAACAAATATCGGAGCAATCCTAGTGTTAGCACCAGATATTAAAACAGCTAAAAATATTCTCAAAGATAAAATGAATATCAAGCTTGGACATATTGGATCTGCAACACAGATTGCATTTTTATCTTGAAGTGTCCTAAAGATTCATATAGACTACAACCATGCCTAAGAAAAAAGAACATAAGAAAGTAACTGTTACTTTCGATGAAAGACATTTGCCAGTATTGTGTCGTTCTCTGGAGATTTTTATGAGGATGCGTAGCGGTCAGATCACTATGGCACTTGATGAGTGTTATGCTGATAAGCAAACCAAAATGCTCAAGGATGAGAACTACGATCACTTCAATGACAATAAGGACATTGAGGCTATGATCAGAAAGGTATATTTCAAAGATCTTGGTTCTCCTAATGCCGCATGGGGAGTTGGTCAGTATGGTTTTGGTGGAGAGGAAGCCTATATGATCTGGAAGACTCTTAGACAGTATATGGCATATGAGAGAAACGATGGATATGCTGGATCTGGTCGAGACTTTGATACTACTTGGGGAGCTTATTCAGATGTTCCTAATCCAGTTGTGGAAGGATTTAGTACTAGAAAGTTCTTCAAAGCTCCAAGTAGTTTACAAGAAAAACTTGAAAAATGGTTTGAAGAAAAGAAGTATCAAGAATGTTATGATCTTATTGATAAGAAATGGAAATCTTTACCTAAAGGTGACAAATATGAACTTGGTTATCGACTTCCTGATGATCCATCTGAATGGTATAAAAACATTGGTGTATGGGTAACAGCACCAAGAAAGAAAGAGGAGGGTTGGTAATATTGAATTATCTGCTTTAGTTAAAGCGACACTTTAACTAATAATAAAAAATCAATAATATGAAAGATCAAAACACAATTAAAGCTGAAGAAGTAGCACAAAAGATTCTTGGTATTCTTGATGCGTCTGCCGACTGTAAACAATGGCAAGAGATGGTAAATGCTATTCTTACTATTAGTGAAAAATATGAGAATGATATTAATGATTTCATTGACCATCCAATCTTAAAACTTATTTAAATGAAAAAAGAAATCAGTACAGAATGTGCCGAATGTCACAGAGATTTTATTGCATTGGTCGAGTGTGATGATGTTCTTGAATATCCAGTAAACTTAATTCCAAACTATTGTGAATTTTGTGAAAAAGAAATGAAGACTATTGGTAATGGTTGGATGGGTACTATTACCGCCGCTTCTATTCCTCAAAGAAATGTAGAAGGACTAGAAGAGTCACTTCAGACTTTGGCAACTAGTATTGTACATTCGCAAAATGCTACAGATGAAAGTATAGGTAAGTTAAAGGATGATTTTAGAGCATTTAAGAAACATGCTGAATATGATATTGAGCAGAATACTAATAACATTACTGAGACAAGAGAGACTTTGCATAGTACAATCAATCTTACCTTTGAACAAGGAAAGAAGATTGAGGAACTTAATAAGCAGAATCACAATAGATTTGCTGAGATCAATCATATTGAATATATTATTATTCCAAAAATCAGAACTCTTCTCATTGCTCTACATATTATGGTTCTTGGATTGTTTATATTTGACTTGGGAGTAGTTTGGTATATTATTAAGCACTAATGAACACAAAGACAATTGAAAATCTATTAGTAGCAATAAATGCAATTGCAATCTTTGTAATGATTGCTTTAGTTGTTCCATTTATCTTTGGTGCAGTATTTTGGCTTGTAAAGTTTTTTACACCATATTATCATTGGGTGTATAGTTTGTTTGGAGCACAGAATTATTTTAATTGATATGAACATAACACTAGATCACAATATAGCAGTTTTAATGTCTGTTTTGTTTGCTTATTTTCTAGGCTATGCATTAGGCAAATATTCAAAGTAATATGAAGCATTATAGAATTCAAAGATACTTTAGTAATTTCTGGAGCTTTATAGATGGTATTGAGTATAATTCATATGAAGATGCTGAAAAGGCTATTAAGGAACATTATCCAGAACAAAATACAAGAATTGTTGATGTCTTTGAAGAAGATGGCATTGACATTGAAGAGAGCTCTTATGAAAGCCCTTATTGTCCAGTTTGTGAGAGCTGTGGAGAGGAAGGATGCTGTAGTGTAGAGAATTCTCTTTGGAAACATGATTGTAAATATGGCAAAGTTTATGCAAGGGATGTTTATCTTAATGAGATGATCATTGATGAGTTCCATAAGCTCTTTGATGAGAATGGAAAGTATCTAGGATGTGATGGTAATCCTATTGAGGTAGTGTATAATAATGCTTTTGATAGAACAAAGGAGAAATATGCAAAGAGAAATCAAATTCAGAGTTTGGGATCATGATCTAAAAAAGTTCATTGAAGATTCTAATGCTGATCCACATATTTGTTGGAATGGTACTGTCTATTGCCATGAAAGACAAAAGGAAGGTGGAGATGTTCTTGTATCTGGTATTAGAAACATTACTGTTCAGCAATATACTGGAATGAAAGATAAGAATGGAAAAGAGATCTATGAAGGAGATATTGTAGAAGGTTTGTATAAAGATACAGATTACAATCATTGGGATGAAATAAAAGCAAGTGTTGTCTACAGTGACAGATTTGCTGGTTTCAGTATTGGCTGTGAGAATTGGGTTAAACAATCGATTGAAGTGATTGGCAATATTTTTGAGAACCCAGAACTTTTGAAATAATATGAAAACACCAAAGAATGTAAATGTAGAGTTGTTAAAGAATAACTCTATTAGAATGTCTCTTGTTGAGAATGTAACCAACTATCCAGTAAAGGAACAACTAAGAAAGTTACCTATTGAACAGAAGGATCTATTAGCTTGTTATGCTTTGCTTCAAACAGACAAGGATGGAGTTGATGCAATTACAGATGCTGTTAATCACAATGGACCTCTTCCTTGGCCTATGTTTAAAGTAAATTTCAATAAAAATGAAACCCAAAATCCTATTAGATACTTTGAAGATGTTGTATATAATTTGAATTATTATAAGAATCAGATTACAACTATTATACAAGATTATGATACAGGATTTGAAGTACAACAATCAGCAGTAGTTTAATATGAACAATGACATCTATCTACCAGTAACAGACGTTCCACCAGAGATCATTGCTGCTGCTAAAGTCCTATACATTTGGATGGAGATGCATAATGTAGAAGCATTTGATGGTGTTGTTAATAGAAAGAAGTATGAAAAACTTTCCGAGCTTTACCATGAGTTACTTTTTAATGTTTCTAGTTGTTTTGAAAATGAGACTAGACATCAGACAGCTTTGAGATATATTAAGCAGATGGAAAAATTTGCTTATAATGAGACAACAGAGAAGGCTGTAAAATAATATGAAACATAAAACAATCTTTGCTAATCCATTTCTCAATGAAGACACTTTAGAGTTTGCTTCTGTTATAGGTCAGAGAGTTCATTGCACTTGTGTTCATTGTAATAAAGATATGGTCATTTCAGTACCAAATGAATATATTGATTGGGAGGATGTTGCAAATCTCTATAAGAAAAGAGGAGAGCAATTAGTAAAGAGCTTTGATAGAATTGTAAAAGATATAGATGTAATGTACCAAGACAATCCAATTAGAGAGTATATCCTAAATGAATGGAAAGCTATCTTTAATGACTTCAACAAAGACTAATATGATCACAAGAAACCTACACAGTCCATTAAAGATTGAAATTCTACTCAAAGCTCACTATATGCCAAGGTATATGATCAACAGATGGAATAAGGCAGAATATGATGCTGCTAGTCAATTACTAAAAGATCATATCTTAGTAAGATTTGCTGAACATGATTCTGATGCTGATCAACTCACACTCACTGAAAAAGGAAAAGCTTTTGTTGAAATGATTCTCAATACACCTTACCTTGTTCAGAGTTGGACTGATCCTAGAGATTAATATGAAGAAAGAAGAAAAGATTATTGAACTGCTTGAAATGATTGTAAAGCAGAATGAAGAGATTATAAAGAATCAAAACATTTGGAGAACTCTTCCAACTGTTCCAGCACCTCCAAATATTGATCCTCATTTTGGAAAAGACATTCCTTATGTTCCATATAAAGGACCAGATTGTAAAGTGAGTGCAGAATCTTTGCCAGATAGAGAATGGTACGGTTAATAATTTAATATAAAATATTACTTAAAAATGTAAGTAGTATTATGAAATTTGATGTAGCTGTAATGCAAATACTTTCAGAAAAGAAAGTAAAACGTGATCGTTGTCTTCGTAAAGCAGACAGTGTTTATGGTAAGAAAACATCGGCATATAAATCGGGTGCCGTTGTAAAGTGTCGTCAAGATAAAATCTGGAAAAAGAAATGAAATTTGATACCCTTGTAAATGTTTTACTGGAAGGATTCGAGAAGGAAAAGAAGCAAGGTCTTCACGGGTGGTTTTCCCGTAATCATGGAAAGGGTTGGGTAGATTGTAAAACAGGCAAACCTTGTGGTAGACAAGAAGGTGAGAAGCGTAAAGGATATCCCGCATGCCGTCCTACCATGTCCATGTGTAATAGTAGGAAAAGACTTAAAAAAGGTTCAAAGAAAATAAGCTGGAAGAAAAAGAAATAATACTTGAAAAGTATTATTCCTATGATAATATATTTTTATATGAAAAATATAATCTTAATCGCTATCGCAATCACTTGTTTAAACGGATGTGCTCATCATACTACAAAAGTATCTGATGGTAAGAGCGTTGTAGGCAAGTCGGTTGTTCACAGCCGCTAAAACTTCTACCTATTAATTTGGTGAATAATAAATTTAAAACATTTTTGTTTGGATGGTCAGTTGTGCTTTGCATGTTTGGTATTACTCTTATACCATTGTTTATTGGAGGATGTATAGCAGAATCTGATCCAACCCATTACTATAAGATTCAAAGACTTGATGTTTATGGTCAAGTTCAACAGGTTTATTATTCAACGGGATATCCTTGGGGCACTGATAGTTATGTAACCTTTAAGGAATATCCTTCTGAAAGAAATATCAAGATGCACTGTCCTTATGTAGCAGAAGATCTTGGAACGAATAAACCTATCATAAAGTAATGAACAATATTTGGAGATTATGGGCAAAAGCTTTGGGTGACAAAGCCGGTAGACATAATAAAGAAGCAGATACGATTGCTTTTATCCGTACATTAATTGTTTTAGTTTACATTATTACAAACTTCTTTATAATAGCAGGTGTAATTCGACACTGGTAAAAATATGAACATGGAACCATATGATAGGTTTTGCGTAGCACATAATTGTGATCCAGATTTAGTTTTGTTTGGGTTTATATTGCTTCTTGGTATTTATGTAGGTTATAGATTGATTAAAAACTTAATGACATATTTATGAAAGTAGAAGCATACGATAAAGTAGGTAAACAAATCCTAAAAGGAGATATTGTTCAGAGAGATTGTTCATCTTTTAATGTAATTGAAATCCTTCCTAAGAATATGATTAGGTGTATTAAAGAAGAAAAGAATGATTATTTTTATATTTTTGTCGGAGAAGGTGTTACAAAAATATGAACAAACAATATATACTATTTTGGATCTTTATTGTTCTTGGAACTTTTTTGGAAAGTGTTGGTGATGTGGCATTTAGATATGCCACAGTTGTTAATAAAGAAATATATAGGCATTTGGGTTATATCATTTACATTCTAGGTTCTGGTTGTTGGGCCATATCTTTAAAGTACCATGAACTCACCAAGGGTTTGGTTGTATTCATCGCAGTCAATGTTCTCATGGTAGCTGTTGCCAGTAGATATATCTTTGCGGAACATTTGAATCTAAATCAAATGATAGGTATTATTCTTGTTCTTGCTGGAATCTTTTTCGTTGAATCTTGATTGACATATTATCAATTATCTAATAGAATATACTTTCAATTATGAAATACCAAATACGCAAAGTCGAAGAGATAACCCTGTGGCAAGCAACCGAGGTTGCAGAACTTGATCCAGAGGCATTTAAAAACCTAGAGGATAATCCTTATACAGGAGATTCTGAAGAGGAGTTTTTGAAGTATATCCAAGGGTTTATTAATAATTGTCGCTGGGATGGTATCCCTTATGATCTTGATAGTGATATGGCAGATGAACTCGACAAGATGGTAGATAATGTCAAGTGGACAGAGTATGCCAATTCCTGTGAGAAGGGAGAGACTTCTTGGTTCCAGAGTGGAGAGAAGAACGATGAGTATCGCAAGACCGGCGGTTTTAAGGTAAACTTTGATGTGGAGAATTAAGTTATAAAATAATGGAAAAAACACCACATGTCATGGTTGAACAGGAATGGATACCCGTTTCTAAAACCATATTTGTAAACATCAGTGAAGATCTTTTTGGTCAGGATGTTTATGAATTTGAATACAATGGCAAATGTTATTCAAGTCATGTGGTGTTACGTTATGAAAACAATTAAATAATATGACAAAAGAACAAATCGTAGAGTGGGCAGAAGAACTAGAAGAAGAACTTATGTTCATGGATGGATATGACGATTGCATATCCGGTTTGGCTTTTAACTTTGGACATGGTCATAGTGTTGCTTATTCCGTAGATGCAATACTTCAGAAGTTAATGAAGGATGGTATGACTATGGAAGAAGCCGACGAATTCTTTTCCTTTAATATGGAAGGGGCATATGTTGGACCAAAAACCCCAACTTTTATACATTAATTTTAAAAAACTAAAGTAAATATATAAGAAAATGAAATTTGATATCTTATATAAATACTTAGTAGAAGGAAAAGATGAAGCATACACACTTTTTGAAACTGGAGCTTATTTTGCAAAGGGTGGTCAAGGTGCTTTGGATATTGAAAGAGACCCAAAAGGTGTAACAAAAATTTTAGGTAATAACTTAGATAAGATTAAGAAAAATCCAAATGATAGTACTGCTGCTAATATAATATTTAAAATTCTTGAAATTTCAAATTTCAAGAAGAAATATACTGTAAAAACTCAAGGTAAAGAAGTTACATTATCAGCAAATCAGATATTAAAAAGAATTCTTGAAGATACAAGACATGGTGGGGTTACACCGACACACCGGTTTAGAGATCCTGCAAAAAAAGGAAAAGTTGATAAAAACGGTAAACCTTTTTATTTACCATCTGATAATAGTCATGAAAAAATAGTATATCTTGATATTTTTCAATTTGGTCAATCTGGTGGTAACAAAGAGTTAGCTAGACTTTATGAAAAAATTTATACACATTTGGGCAAACCTTGGAAATCATTTAGGAGAAGACAAGATACACCAATAGATAGAGAAAGAGAAAAAGATGTTGTTTATTGGTGGGGTGTAGATAAAAAACCATATAGAACAGCTTTAAAAGTTGATCAAAATGGTTTTATACCAAAAGGTGCATTATTTACAACAGATAGATTTCAAGATAAGCAAAAGCCAAAACCTCTTGCTTTATCAAACGTAAGAATCAAAGCAGATCTTACACCAGAACAACTTAGAATATCATTAAGAATCGGTGAATATCTTAATTTCTTAAATGAAAAGAGAAATGGTAAAATTACTCTTGGTGAAAACCCTGAAGTAGCATATAGAAGACTTTATACTGATCCAAAGCATTACACACTTAGATAAATATTAATATGAAAGATAAAGATTTAGAATTATTAGCAGAAGCATATGATATGGTTGTTGAATTTGACGAATACATAGAAGCAGAACCATTGGAAGGCGCACCTAAACTTTCAATGAATATGTTTTATAAGAGAGCAAATAGGTTAATTGGTAGAAAACTTAAAAAAAACCCTTATGCTGGTGTTGATGCTGTTATAAACCTTATAAAAAATAGTTTCTATGTATCTAATAAAAAAGATTTTATAAACTTTTTCAAAAAAGTTGAAACCAATGCAAAAATAGAAGATACTATTCATTCCAAAACTTTTGTAGAAACAACACAACCTATTTTAAAAGAAAGACTTAAAGAATTAAAACTCATGTAATAGTATGACCGATGATGAGCTTGAAGATGCATTACATACCATAAGTGAAAATAAATTTTATATAGATTTTCTTAAATTAAGAGAATTTTATAAAAAAAAGTCATCAATTGAAATTCAATCTTTTGTAGAAAATGATATGAATGATATTCATAGCAAAAGAAAATATTTAGCATTTGATAAATTTTTAATTCAAAAAATAAAAGAATATTTTAGTGATAGAGAATATAAGGAAATATTAAAAAATTTTCAAATTTATTTAAAAAATAATCCAAATGTTTCGGTTGAATATTTTTTAGGTAATATTTCATCTCCATTTACATCAGTTCCTTCTTCAATTTCTTTTAATCATAATCTAAAAATAAAAATAAAAACATTTTATGATAATATACAAGGTAATTTAAAATTTCGTACTTTTAATAGTTTACAGGATAAAGGTGTTTATCCAGTATATGCTTCTCTTTATATCATAAAAAAAGACAGGACGATTGTATATTTGGGTTCATTAAAAGTAATGAATAGAAATGAACTTTTTTCAAAAGTAAAAAATATTGCCGATAATATAAAAATATACAAAAAAGGTTATCCTACAAAAGATATCGATAAAATAGAAATAGTTTTTGAACATAAAAAAGACACACATTATAAAAATCTTTTTCTAAGAGAAAGAGTTAGAGATATAAAATTTAACGAAAATTTAAATTCAAATAGTATAGTAAAAGAATCTCGTGATGATGACGATGATTCGTTAGAAAAAAAAGATGACCTTACATCATATCTTTCACAAAAAAAATTTGATTATTATAGTGGTTTTTATGTTTACCCTGAAATATATACTAAACAGGGTTATACTCCACATATACAAAAACTTCTCTTTTGGCTTATTGTAAAATATTTTAATAAAAATAAAATGCCAGTATATGGTATTTTAAAAAGTCTATATAAAAAAAATAATTATAATGCGATAAACACTTTAAATTATTTTATAGATTATATAAATAAAGCAAGGTTTTTAGGAGAAAAAACAATAAATTTTTATATTGATGGGTATCCTTTTACTCTTGATATAGAATCAATTGATGATAAAAAATACAAAGAAATTCATGCTTTTAAAAATTATTTATCTGAAGTTGAAAAAGAACAAAACCCTTTATCATTAGATAACAATAACAATTATCCATTATATATGCTTGTGTCTTTACAAGATTATAGCAGAAATTTTGAATTTCATGTTAAAGTAAACAATAAAAACAAATTAAAAGAATATATCGATGAAGTGTATTTTTACACTCGACTTAATGATGATGAATATAAAATAGATGCAAAAATAAGTTTTATACACAAATTATCAGATACTTCAAATAGAGCAGCAAAACCTTATTCTGAAATAAATAAACAATATAAATGGGTAAAATCTTTTATAGATTTTATACCTAAAGATGATATTAATCATTTAAAATTTTTTAGATCATGTGAAGATATACTTGAATTTATATTAGATATTAAAAAACCAATAAATGAGAGCGTAAGTAATCCGGTTATAAAAGTAGATTTTGATGATGATTATATGGATTACGTCTTAGATAAAAATATAGAAAATTCTAATCTTCATTCAATTGGACATACGTTAAAAGATAATAAGATTTATTTAAACAAAATAAATACAATTACAAAAAATTTGGTTAATAAAAAATATCCACTTTTTTATAAAAATTTTACAAAACATCTTAAAGAACAAGAAAATGAAAAATTAGAAAATATTTTTCAACTTCAATATATGTTTCATTATATTAATTTTTATTTAAACCCCGGATTAAATTCTTTTGATGTAAACAAAGAAAAATATTATATTAAAGCAAAAGATTATCTCAATAAAATATTTATTTTTTTAAAAAATAAGTTTTTCTTAACAGCTAGAAATGATGCCATTTATCCATTTTATGCTCGGTTTGCATTATTTGATATAAGAGGAAACGCATATGATTCTTTTATTTTAATAAAAAACAAACAATATTACAAAAAACTTTACGATATATTACACGATTTAAGTTTTTTGGAAAAAATAAAAGCAAAATGGTCCATAGAAAGGATAACAGTTTTAAAAATAACTTCTTCTAAGAAATCTTCATTTAACTCACATTTTTCAGATGTTTTTAAAAAATTCATTGAAGATGAATTATATGGCAATAATCAAAGTATAAACGAGTCTCAAAAATTTGCAGATAACTTAGAAGGAAGATATTTAAAACCAATACGTGTTGAGATTGCTGATAAGATCAATGCAAATTATACTATTAAAGATTATAAAAAGTTCTTGAGTTTGTGTTCAAAAATAGAAGCTAAATTTTTTGAAAAGGATAGATTTCCAAATGATCCAAATGCAGGTGCGATTGTTCAATCAATAAAAAATTTATTTAATAGATTTAAAAATGTATTGAAAGATGTAAATGGTAATATTGTAAGTGATAAAAATTACAACCAAGAAAATACTTTAAACCAAATACATCAAATTTTATCTGTTTTCGATGGATTGCAACATTATGGTGAATATCCTATTTTTAAAAAATTATATGATATTATTTGGAAATCTTTTAAGGAAACCGATAAAACAAATTTAGAAAGTTCATGGTCATATCCCGTGGTTCTTAGGGCTATTGTAAATTATGGAGCACATCAAACTATATATTATCATAAACTGATAGAAAATTACGATCAATATATCAATGCAGTTAAAAATCTTAAAAATAAACAAAATATTGAACAATTACAGAAAACATTTAGTGATAACAGTGAATTTTTAAAAGAAATAGAAAGCATATATATAAATTTTGATGTAATGGTAAAAGGTAACTTAGATTATGTTAATCAAGATAAAAGATTTATAAAAAATGCAAAAGCATCGATTAAATCAGCGAGTAAAGAAAGTTATGCAGAATATGTAAAAGAAATAAATCTTCTAAAAAAAGCTTTAAGTGATATAATAGATAAAGGTTCTATTGACACAGAAGATATTAAAAATATATTATCGGAAGCAATTATACCTTTTGTTTGGAGCGAAAAAGGTGAAAGAGGAAGTAAAGTCACGGCAGTTTATAATAATAAGACAAATCAGTTTTTCTTCAATCATAATTCAATATTTCCTATCAGCTACGGATACAAAACAAAAATAAATTTTATAAAATATAGCAATATCATTAAACATGAAGTTGATGAAAAATACCCTTGGGCTAAAAAACTTATTTCAAATGCATTGTTTATGAAAAATAGACAATCTTTAGTGTCACATGCTAAAAATTATGATTACGATAGAAGTTGGAAAGATATTTTTGATTATGTTACAATAGAACATTCTCAGATTTTAAATTTAATAGATGCTACAAAAAGAGATGTTGATAGTAGCATATATTATGTTAAAAATTTTCATGAAAATAATACGAAATATACAGATCCTGCCGATGAAGCTAATTTGAAGAAATATCTTAATGTTTTTGGATTTAAAACAAAAGAAAATGCTTTGTCACAATTTATATCTTTTCAAAATTGGTTAATAAGCCTTGAAAAAACTATAATAAATGATTCATTTAATGAAGATATAAATAACAAAGAAAATTATCCATTGTATTTAAATGTTGTAAGTTTAAATGACTACAAAGTTGTATTAAAAGTAAAAGTAAATAATCCAGAAGAATTAAAGACCAAAATTAAAAATATCGAAACCGGTAAAACAAGAGTAGAAATTCCAAAAAGCGATGTTTTTGCAGATATTGATTACGATGAACAAATAGGAAACCCCGGATATTATTATTCCTTTGTCGTTACCAGTAGAAGTTCATTAGACGCAAAGGATTTTTATTGGCAAACAAATGAATTTTATGATGTTGAAAAACATATTAAATCTGGTGAATTAGCATATTATGCAATATCGGAAAGTAAAGAAGAATTAGTATCGGAAGATTCTAATCAAGAAAAATTACAAGAACTTATTAAAAATATTAGTTATTATACTGGTAATTTTCTTGATCTAATTTTAACAAACCCAAACAAACCAGCCAAAAACAATATGGGTATAAAATATTTTAAAAAATATTTTAAAGAATATATTAAAAAACAATTTCCATATATAGAAGAGATGGATTCAGCAGTATTGCAAATTAGGGCTGATAATAAATGGCTTGATGAAGAATATAATCAACCGGGATTGTCAGAAAAAGTTTTAAAACTTTTAAAAGATTTTAGAAATATTTTTGATAGACATTATTCACATACTATATTTAATGATTCAAATTATCCTTTATATGCATCAGTAACATCATCATGCCGTGAAGCTTACGGTAATCAATATGGAACAATTTGGTATGTTGAAAAAATAAAAAATATTGAACATATGTTAACATTTTTAAATAAAACATTAAAAATGTTTGAAAAACAAAATAATGATGAATGTGAATATTTAAATAAAATTTATTTTTATAGTTATAACGCTAAACCAACATATGGTAGATTTAAAAATATAAAAACAAAATATGGTATGTTATATGTATCAATTGATAACTCTCCATTTCCCGAAAATTTTAAAGAAACAATAAATGATATTGCTCAATTAACACCGGAACAATATAAAAACATTGATAATAAAAATTTAACAGAATCGGTATTATCGGAAAGTGTTGTAACTTTCAATAATAAGATTTTACAAAGCAGACATAATCTTTTCGGTGCATATGATTCTAAAAAGAATAGAATGTACATATATGATGATGAAATTAGACCTGATTTTTTTTATAAACAACCTACAACAAATACAATAACTAATAAATTGTTTATAAAAGAAGTTAAAAAGAATTATCCTTGGGTTGCTAAATTTTTAGGAAAACTTAAAGCTGATGGATACAATTACCCAATTGAAAATTATTCTAATATAGATATAGTAGCACTAACTAGAGTAATAGAGAGTAGTGTAAATTATATTGAAAATGTAACTTTTTATGGTTCTGAAATACATAAAATAAATAAAGAAATTAAAATTTTTGGTTTTGAAACAATTCAGCAATATATAAATGCTTGTAATGAATTTTTAAAGTGGGTTAAAGTTTTTAATATTGAAACTTTAAATTACAAAAAATCTTTTAATGATGTTAAAAATTCTAGTTCATATCCTCTTTATTTGTGTGTTTATAGTATAAATGATAATAAAACTGTAAAAGAAATAAAAGTAAATAATAAAGAAGAACGTAAAAGTGTGATTAACAATATAATAAATGGAAAAATAAAAATACCTTCTTCCGAAAGAGATGTCAATGGGTATAGTGGATACATCTTAGCATATGATTTATTTTATTTGGTTACATCCAGATATAGTTTAAATAAAAACCCTAAAACTTTAGAATCGTTTTTAGATCAATTTTATGGTAATGATCATAGTGATGATATTCCAATATCTATTAGTATCGGTGATTTTACACAGAAAATCACCCCTTCATTACAAAGAGAAAAATTGATGCCGATTTAATACAACACTTTGTAAAAATACAACATGGTGTGGCATTACCACACTAGTTATCACATTATTTAATATAACTTTAGAATTGATAAGTATTAAATAGTGAGATCGAAAATTGAAATAGTTAATGAAATAAGAGTTCTTGAAACTAAGTTAAACAAGCTTATTAGAAAAACTAGTAAAATTGTTTTAATCACGAATAGCTTCAAGGTACAGATTATCGACTTGAAGGACAAAATAAGATCACTTCATGACGAGTTAAAAGAAGTAGCCGAAAAGGAAAAAGTTAAGGATGAATGATTTAATTTTTGCTTTCATAAATGTTTCAGGTATGTTTCTCACATGGTTTATATCCATGTATATTTGGGACAAATAAAAACTTTTTGTTTTTATAATTTATTTTAGTTCTTATATTTATATCTAAAATATAATTATTTTTTATATTCATTCAAAACAAAAAAACTTATAGGTTTTTTTGTAAAACATTGTAGTCAAATAGTTTACATGTTTGACAATGCTCAATATTGTATGTTGTTGTATTTTAAGTATTTACAATGTATTGATATGTTATAATTTGTTTGTTATTGTTATACAATATATTGTACAACATTGCTTGTGGTTGTTGTTAATTGTGCATCATTGGTTGCTTTTGTTGTTGAAATCCTGTCACCTAACAACTTAATCATGAATATAACATTACCAGAAATGTTTCCAAAAGTCAAGGAAATGCGGGGCAATAGTGTCTACCAGAGTAAAGTGTGCCGTAATGACGCACTATGTTAAAATACAGCATAGTGTAGCGTTGATGTGTGTATGAGGGTGGGCGGAAAACAACTTTTTTACTCTGTTGGAGAAATTTTATTTTGACACCGGCATCATTAAAGACTAGAGTAGTGGAGTTATGAAAAACAACACCACCGACAACAACACGATGAACGAGATCAAGTATAGCCTCAATAAGATCACCAATGGTCTTTGCAATCGCAATACTCCTCGTGTAATTAAGATGCAGGTTCTTGAGAAGACGATCAACTTTGATCGTTATAGCTTCAAGGGATTCGATGCCAATGGTAGTATGGTTCGCCTGATGCCCAAGTTCCACAATCTTCGTGACAAGAAGGGTCGCTTCGCTTGTCGCAGAAGTAAGTAAGATCATCGTAAAGTTAGGATAATACTAAACTCCCAATGGAATGTCAAGTTTCATTGGGAGTTTCTTTATTAGTTAAGGTAATACATTATAAAACAATATAAAGTATTACATTATAAAACAATACAATATAATATAAAATATTGTAATGTATTGTATTGTAATACAAAATTAAACAAAACTTTGTTTTACAAATCGTCACCCGGCGACGGGGGCGTATTACAAAGAACAACAAAAAAAACATTGTTGTGCATGAAAAATTTGCTTGATCGGATTCCTGCTTCTGCTAGTCTCATGTTCCTCAACCCATACCTAACCAACCTACACCTATGCCTAACCACCATTGCAAGGAGTTCGATGCCGAGATCAAGAACGCACAGAGAGCAGGACTGCGTGTTCTCATTAGAAAGAACAAATACATTGTCCTTCACCCTAACGGTAAAGACTCATATATCTTCCATAAGCACATGAGAGCAGTTCCTATTTTGAAGGCATACATCAAAAAGTGCTTGACCGAACAATAATTTCGTATAATATCCCCATATAAACATGAATACATACTCGTTCAACCTAGATGATGACAGATACGGATGCACAAGAGTCATGGATGATTTCGATGAACAGGAATGGCAAGAGAGTATCTTGTATGCCAGAAGGCATGAAGGTCTTTATGCTTCTCGTTTTGAGAGAGACGAGAGTGATGGAGAATATGACGACAACGAGTAAATAAGTTTTACATAGTATGGATGTGTAGCCCAACGGCAGAGGCAACGGACTTAAAATCCGTCAAGTGTGAGTTCGAGTCTCACCACATCTACCACTATCATACAAAGTATCTTGTCAACGGAAAAATAAAAAAAGTTTCGGACACCGAAAAAAGTTTTGACACGGGTGATCCATCGTATAGATTGTCCCTTGTCAATACGACACCAACCCATAAACACCAACACCCATGAAACTGATAGAGAACACCAACACAGTCGAGCAGATCGGACAAGTGACACAGGAGAACGAGTTCAAGATGAAGTCAAGCCGCAAGGCTTTTCAGATTCTTTCTGACCTCTACTCCGATAAGCCTCTCGCCATCGTGCGTGAGTTGGGATGCAATGCAAGCGATAGCATGGTTGCATCTGGTAAGAAGGATCGTCCCTTCCACATTCATCTGCCCAATACACTTGAGCCTTGGATCACCATTCAAGACTACGGAACCGGCATCTCGCATGAGAACATCTACAATATCTATGCGACATACTTTGAAAGCACAAAGACCAACACCGATGACCAAGTTGGATGCCTTGGTCTTGGTAGCAAGTCTCCTTTCTGCTACACCGATGCCTTCACCGTGACGAGTATCCATGAGGGTGTGAAGAGGACATACAATGCCTTCTTCAACCAACACAACACTCCTGCCATTGCTCTGGTATCTACCGAGAACACGACCGAGGAGAACGGAGTTGCCATCAAGATCCCTGTCAAGGCAAGTGACTTTGAGGACTTCAAGACGGCAACCTTCAAGGCATTTCGTTTCTTCTCTGTTAAGCCTACCATCACGGGAGGTAAGATCGAGTGGAACATTGAATCACCCATGTTCAAGGGCGATGGATGGGAAAGCTATGCCGATAGCAAGAAGGATTGGAATGGTAGCTTTGCCATCATGGGAGGAGTCAACTATCCCATTAACTCCTATAAGCTCGACGGCAAGTATCGGGATATGCTTTACAAAGCAAACCTTGTCCTGCACTTCAAGATGGGTGAGATTGATTTCACTCCAAGTCGTGAGTCTATCTCATATTGTCCTGCAACCATCAAGGCACTCAACGACAAGTTGGCAATGGTTCAAGAGGACTTCAAGAAGAGGTTGACCGAGATGCTTGCCGAGAAGACAAACATCTACGATGCCTTGCACATGGTCTATACCCTGCACAACCAGTTCGCTTTCATACAAGGTATGAAGATCGACAAACTCATGTGGAAGGGCATGGACATTTCCGATCCATACGGTTTCATCAGGGAGATCATCAAGGCTAATGTGGTCAACCACATTTCCGACGATCCCATACCTTGCATTACATACAGCAAGCCTTCGTATTACAGAACCAAGATCAACGAGAGTCACAATGTCCAGATGGGTCGTAATATCACATGGTATTACCATGATGACATCAAGGGTGGCATCTCTCGTGTCAGGCATCATGTCAGGTCTAACGAGGACACCAAGATTTGTGTATTCTCAAGTAAGGCATACGACAAGATGATTGCCAATGGGTTCCCCAAGGAATCATTCCTGCCTGTGAGCAGTCTGCCCAAACCCATCCCTGCATCACGCAAGGGTCGCACGACCACGACCACGCAAAGGGTCAAGGGTCAGTTCAACCTTTATTATCTTGGTGATCTCGACAAGAAGGGTTGGGATGCCGAGGTATTCGATGCACAGACTCCAAAGTTTTACCTTGTCAAACCCAAGGAAAACTACGACATCAACTTCCCGATCAAGGGTCTGCAAAAGTTTATTGCCAACAAGAGTGACCTGTATCGGGTCATGCAGTTCATGGAACTTACCGAAAAGGATGTGGTCATGGTTTCCGAGAACAATGTCAAGAACCTTCCTGCCACTTGTGTTGATTTTATCAAATGGATCAACGACAACATCAAGATCGACATTGACAAAGAAGGTCTTGCAACTTGCTATCACTACAACCAATCGACAATTCAGAACATTGTAAAGCACAGCAAGTTCATGTCACTTGCCAAGGACAACGAGTTCAAGGTCTTTGTCAACAAGGTCAACGAGTGCATGGATAAGTATTACAAGTATCGGAGTATTGACCATTTGCTCTTTGAGGGTCACTCGTTTCGTTCCAACACACCGATCAAGTATGCAGGGTCTAACAAGGCAATCTCCTTGCTCTTGTCAAGGATTGGAACCTATAACTGGTCGATTGACGAAGTTCTCCTGCTTGTAGAAAATCTCAAGTAATACAAAGAAATCGTATTGACACCGAGCAAAACCCTGATAAGATCATTAACGCTATGAACACCACCAACAACGCAGTCACAATTACGGGATCTGGAAAGATCGCCGCATTTGTCAACGGTCAGTCCTATGCGATTGACACCGACCATCCCAACTACCACATCCTGCTGGATGCCGTGAAGAACGGATTCTGGCACAAGTTCGTGGAGTATGTCGATGTCTCTCGTCAACTCAATGCCTACCTCTCACATGGTATTTCCATTAAGGACGGCATCCTTGTGTATAACGATGAAGAACTCCATAATACTCTCACCAAGAGGATCATTAGCTTTGTTCAGCAGGATCTTCCGTTTGAGCCTCTTGTGAAGTTCTTGGAGAACCTCATGCAGAATCCTTCCAAGAGAGCAGTAGATGAACTCTACGACTTCCTTGAGGTTGGGGAACTCCCGATCACCGAGGATGGTTGCTTCCTTGCCTACAAGAATGTCAAGGCAGATTACAAGGACATTCATAGTGGGAAGTTCGACAACTCCGTTGGCAAGGTCTGTGAGATGCCTCGCAATCGTGTCGATGAGGACAAGGATCGCACTTGCTCCTATGGTCTGCACTTCTGTTCGATTGCATACCTCCCTCACTTCAGGGATTCAAGCGGAGGTCATACGATGATTGTTAAGATCAATCCCAAGGATGTTGTGGCGATCCCTGCCGACTACAACAACACCAAGGGTCGCACCTGTCGCTATGAGGTTGTTGCTGAATACACCGACGATTGGAGGAGCAAACTGGATCGTGGAGAGAATGGGTTCGACTCTGATCTCTACTCCTCCGATGGTGGAGAGTATGAGGACAATGACAACGATGATACCTGCGATAATTGTGGAGGATTCTTGAACAAAAAAACCTATGATGGCAACGGAGATAATCTTTGCTATCTGTGCAAGGATGACGATGACGATGAAGGACTTGGTAATTGCTGTTCCTGCAAGTTGGAACTCAATAACGAGAACTACAACGGCAATGGTGACGACCTTTGTGATAACTGCTACGACGATGAATACTCTGGTTGCTACGGAGGAGGATGTGCTGGCAAGACCACGAATGAGGAACCAACCTTGACCGACTACCTCGACAAGAAGTGTGGATACACCTACACCGAGGAAGATGAGGTAGGCAATAAGGGCAACGATGGATGTTGCGGAGGTCAATGTGGTTGCCACGAAAACCAGAACACCAGCAAGCCTACACCGACACCCACGGCATATCACAATGTCAGGGACGAGAAGGGTCGCTTCATCAAGAAGAAGCAGGATACAACGACTGTCCTTAATGCCTTGAGGAACTTCTTCAAGAAGGCAACTCAAACCAAGGAGGACTAAAACTTACAAGGTGGCGTAGTGTAATTGGAAGCACGATATAGTTTATACCTATAACTTCCCTAGATGTGGGATTAGCGAGGGTTCGATTCCCTCCGCCACTTCCAACCTTAATAAAGCATCCATCGTTCAACGGATAGGACAAGGCTCTTCTAAAGCCTATATGTAGGTTCGATTCCTACTGGATGCACCAACAATCAACGAAACAAAAATGACTTTAGGGATCGTAGCTCAATCGGTAGAGCAGTTCGCTTTTAACGAATTGGTTTCGGGTTCGAGTCCCGACGATCCCACCAACTTTGTTGGTAAGGGTCTTACATGAAGTAAGATCCTGTTCATGGGAAACCCCATCATCCGAAAGGGTGGTGGGGTTTTTCGTTTTCAGATCCGACCACCGAACCTTCCCGCTGCGATATTTGTAAAACAAAGAATATTAAAACTTTGTTTTACAAATCGTCACCCGGCAACGGAGGCGTATTACAATGTTTTCAAAAAAAGTTGTTGCATCCATACACGATGATGATACGATCAGGGTATGAGAATCCTGCAATACACGAAGGACATTATCATAAGGGAGGTCTATATCATGAAGCATGACAAGGCCAAAATCTATGTAACCGATTATACTACAATGAGTGGCAATCCTCTTGACACACATATTGATACAAGCAATGACAGTTATCTCAAACCCGACATCATAAAGGAAGTTTCCAAGGCTATCACTCGTAGAAAAAAAAGAATCGCAAAAGAGAAAAAAACGATTGACCAGAGCAAGGATCTCTGCAAAGCTAAAGTCTCCATAACCAAACCAACCAAAGCAAAATGAAATATAGCGTAAGCATCCCTGAAGTTCATTATGCCACGATGTATGTCGAGGCAGAGAGTCCCGAAGAGGCAATCGAAATTGCCGAGAACAAGTATGCCACTACTGGCACACCCGACGAACCGCTTGAGTATTCTCACACTCTCAACAAAGACCTGTGGAATGTGTATGAAATTGCAAGTGACATCCCCTACGAGGAATAATACAATGAAAAACAATATCATTGCAGTCAAACCCAAGAGATTCTTCTACCACTACAACAAGGCAGAGGCAAGGAAGCAGGGTCGTAATGTCATGACCGTGCATTGGGAAGGTGCTTGCCACATGGTCAACCATGTCAAGATCAAGGTTCCCTATATTGAGAGTCATGCACAGAAGAAACAACCTCATTGCATTATGAGAGGGTTTGCTACTAGGATCACATTCGACACGCAAGCCAACGAGATCACGGCACACATTTACCATGACTAACACCGAGACACAAACCGTCTTCACTATCGAAGTCTATAATCGTAGGAAGTGGTCTGACAGATATTCCCTGACTTATGAGAACAGAGAGGATGCAGAAGAAGGAGCAAGACACCTCTATCGCAACGATCCAGACAACGAAGCAGGAGTTCACATCTCCAACTTCTATCGCATCAAGCAGACAACGACCAGCACTCACATTTACGAAATCGAATGAAATACATTGTCGAATACTTTAACACATCGTTGAAGAAGTGGGTGAGCATCAACAATGTTCAGTCCGATTCCCAAAAAGAAGCACAGAATAGGATTGACACCTTCACCCTTTGGGATACAATGGCAGGATTGAAGAATCAATATCGTATTACAACCACATGACCTTACTCACTTTCCTGTTACTCTTTGTAATCATTTGTTACTACAATAAATTCGGCCCACTATGAAATCAGCAAGAACAATAATCAGATCCAGAAGATACACAACCAGAGTCAACATCATCCTAGCGATGGGATTCGTTGCATCATTCCTGTGGGCTTATGCCGATTACAGGGTCAAACTCCAAACTCACCCGAACCTTCCGTTGATCGGAATGTTCTTCAAGGTAAAAGCAGAACCTTCTTGGTCTTACTCCACACCATTTGACAAATGACATACGCTGAATTACTCAACATTCTTTACTCCATGCCCAAGGATCGGTTGGAGGATACCATCACGATCTACGATGCCGAGGATGAGGAATACTACCCCATAACCAGAACGGAATTTTCCGAGGAAGAAACCAATGATGTGCTTGACCAAGGACATCTGTTTCTGGTAAGAGATTAACCCCAACACCAAAACAAACAACATAATACAATGCCTAATCATTGCACAAACAGTCTTTCCTGCACTAGCGGAAAGAATATCGGAGAAGTCATCAAGCCTTATCTTACAGATGATGGCAAGAGTATTGACTTCAACAAGATAATCCCTATGCCAGAGGGAATCTACAAGACTACCCTAGAATCTACGATAGAGAAGATCACCGAACCGAAAACCAAGGAGGAGATAGACGCAAGGCAGAAGGAACACGACCTCTTACAAGAGCAGAACTTGAAGGACTATGGTTACAAGAACTGGTATGATTGGAGTGTTGACAAATGGGACACCAAGTGGAACGCATACAGTTGTTGGACATTGGAGGACGATAGCATCAACAATGTCGAGGACTTTGGTGACATAAGTTTCCAGACGGCATGGAGTCCACCGATTGCAGTCATACGAGAGCTTGCAAAGTTGACCGGCGAAACACTTCGCATGACATATTTCGATGAAGGATATATGTTTGCAGGTGAATACATCGTCGGCCCCGATGGTGAGCAAGACAACTGCTATGAGGACATGGATGAGATTCCAGAGGGTAGTGATCTTTACTACGACTTGGATCTTGACAACTACTATCAAATGATGGAAGATAACGAGGAAGAGGAGGATTGATATATGATACAAGCACATACACAAGTCAAAATGAAGATGGGTCGTCCTGCTGTTCTGATCGAAGGCATCTGGTTCTTTGTGTCAGAAGAAGTCGGAACAATCGGAACCTTCAAGGCACACCCACAGGATCAATTCGCTTATATGACAGAGAATGAACTTGTCCTTCAATGAGAACATTCATACCACATAGACCGATTTACAAATTATGCAAACCCCAACAGAAAAAACAACAACCAGACAACTCCTCGAATGGTGTGGAGTCGCAGAAGGAACACTCCTCTCCGATCTCGATGCCGTCCTTGACGAGTTCGATGTCGAGGACGAGTCGATCAAGGAATTACTAGATGAGGCATCTGAAATCTTAAAGGACTTGGAGGAACTTCAGCAGGACATCAAGAACGAATTGTTAAGCAAGGAGAGATAATACAATGCACAACAAACCAGACATCAAACATCTGACAATCGAACAACTCCGCAAACAAGGTTGGAAAGTATTCGTTTGTCACAACTCGCAATACCACACCGAAATCTTCTTGACAGACAGGGTAGGTAATACCTCAAAGGGCATTGCAGTCTGCCACGACAAGGATCATCCGAATCGCAAACTTGGCAACAGGATCGCACTTGGTAGGGCATTGCATAATTGGCAACACGAAAATTATTGTGAATTGCCTATTGACATTCCTGCAAAGATCGGCTAGAATTATATTCCAACATGAAAACAGCATCCGCACAAATGATAGACGAAATCAAGAACGGTCTTAAAGACTCTCTTAACGATATGCTCCTCGCCTTTGTTCAGAAGAACAAGGAAGGTGCAACAGAGCAAGACATTGAAAATTGGGTCGAGGCAAGGGACTCATTCATTGACGATATTGAGGAACTTATGATCCATACCAATATCGACATGGAATCAACCATTATCTAACATACAATGAAACACATACCAACACTCCAACTGGTTTATTACAAAGAGGCAGGATACGCTTATCGTTACGACGATGAGGATGGCAACACGCAAGAGCAGGGAATGTTCATCACTCTCGACTCTGCAATGGGTGATGCCGTCAAACACCTCAAGACCTTTACCTTGTTGGAGGGTATCGAAAAGGCTTAACAAAGTCTAACATCAACTAACAAATTTAAGTAAGGGCTGGTAGTTTAAGGGTTAAAACATACTGCTCATAACGGTCAAGACTGTCGGTTCGACTCCGACCCGGCCCACTTACTTAATTCTGGATAATGATGCTCCGCATGACAATTAGCACAAAGCAAATCACACTTCTTTGCTTCATCAAGGCAAAATTGCCATGTCCTATTTGTTATTATACGAACATCTAATTGACTTATCTTTTCTTTAGGATCTCTATGATGAAATTGTAATACACCGAGATTCTTTTTGTAACCACATATTTTACAACATCCACCATATAATTTTACAAGTTTGGTTTTTCTTTTCAATCCTCTTTCCTTTTGATATTTATATGTGTCACCCTTTTTTCTTATCCTGCCCCTACCTCTAATCTCCAATGGAACATTTAACTTTGCAGTATTATGTAAGCCAAAAGGTGAACAAGTTAAACAATACTTTCTCCGTTGAAGGTTTTTTCTTTTACCATCAATTACAACCCATGATGGAATTTGGGATTGACATATAGCACAAATTTTCATACAACAATACTTACAAATTAAGCTAACAAAATAGTGAAAATTCTTGACAAAAAAATTAGTCGAGCCGCAATCGGAACCGAGTGGGAGTGTATCTACACCGAGTGGAAGATTGTGTTTGATCTCCAAGATTTCAACGGAGATGCAAATATGTATAACAGGTTCAGATCCGTTATCATCTCCAAGAGGAAATACAAAGACACCAATAGCAGGGAACACTTGTATTTCAAGGGATGCAACACGCAGACTTTTAGCGTGGAAACCAAGGACAAGCAGAAGAGACGGGTAATTCAGATGATTAACGATTTTATTTCTAACAATGACGAACCTTTAATTTCAATGTGGGAGAATGTAACACTATGACAAAAAACGCACTAATAGCACTAGACTTGCTGAAAAATGCAAAAAAGGTCGAGGGATTCCATGCCTCTGACTCATACAACCTCAACATCGACTTCATCAACAAGGAGATCGAAGATGACGATGACATCATTGTAAGTGGAAAATACTGCACGGTCTTCATGGATGACCTGAATGATTGTGCAATTCATGGCAATACGATCTACATTAGAGGGCAATATGTCCTCCATGTGAAATGACGATCATCCTTGACATCCTGCTCATTCTCTGGATAGTGATAATCCTTCTGGTTCATTGGGCAAACGATGACGATGACATACCATAAAAAAAGTATTGACCTGACCACAAAAATCTATAAGATCCTCAATAGTTGAAATGCTACTTGGAAGAAAAGATGCTTCCAATCCGTCTCAAGTCGGAGCAAAAGGCAGAGAGCAACTCCCGTGTAGACAGGGGAATCTGTCTACGAATAATCCCTGTGCGATTGCAACGCCGAATCTTTTAGCGAAGATAGTCCTCGACGGAGGAGCAGGGAACAATTTTCCAACCAACACCAACACCCAAAATGACCAAGACAATGAAACCGGCAACGATAGGATACAGGCAGGATGTGACAATCAATAGACTGTCCGATCTCCTGTGTGGAGCATTTGAAGGAGGATCGAACTACTGGTATCAGATCGACGAGTTTGTAAAGCCCGAAAACTTTGACAATACCGAGAAGGATGACAGGGAGTTTCGTCATCTATCTTATCCTACAAACAAAGGTGGGGCTTTAATCATTAGCGTTCCAAACTATGAGAAGGGCAAGACCTATACTCTGAACCTAGAGAGTATGGCAAAGGGATTACAGGTTATGGCAAGCGATTACCCATACCACATGGCAAACTTCCTTAATGAAAACGACGATGCCGAGACATCAGATGTCTACTTACAATGTTGTCTCTTTGGAGAAGTAATTTATGGATAAGCCAAAACCAAGCAAAACAATGACAGACCAAACCAAAAACAACATTGTAATAACGCTACTGGCATTGCTGGTAGTTGTCTTAACCAATACGATAACCTGCCTTGTATGGCAACATGAGTGTGTTGTGCATCGTGCGGCTTTTTTCGAGGCAGATAATTGGGCAAGAGTATCGTTCCATTGGGAGGACACAAGTTCCTATGCTCGTTCTCCTTTCAAGGACTATTCCGAGTGCAAGAAGGCATCAGAAGAGCAGTTTGCACAGACATTGAAAGACAACGGCATCAAGGAATAATAATATGGGACTCGATATGTATACTTATTCGGTAGCCAAGAAGGATGGGCTATCGAAGTTCAAGATCCGCAAGGGAGCAGATCGTAAAGAGATCCAGTATTGGAGGAAACACCATGACCTACATGGTTGGATGGAGAAACTCTATCGTCAGAAGGGAGGCAAGGAGCAGTCGTTTAACTGTATCCCACTCCTTCTTACAATGGAGGATCTTGCAAATCTTCAGAAAGCTATATTAACCAATGACTTACCAAAGACCACAGGGTTTTTCTTTGGCAACAATCCTCCTGACGAAGAATCCCAAAAGCAGGATCTTCACTTCATTGCAACTGCAATGTATGAGATCAGTCAAGGTAGGAAAGTGTATTATGACTCTTGGTGGTAAAAACCTATTGACTCCAAGCAAACCCTAAACCATAATCGGCAACATGGAACCCAAAGTCACCATCACCGAACACACATTCTGGTCAATGTATAATGCCATCAAGGATGCGGAGAGTATCCTGTGGCAATGCAAAGGATCAACCAATCCAGAGGACGAGGAACTAACCGAATCCATCGAAGAGACTAGCGAACACCTTCAGACAATCATGCACAACCTTCAACCAGTTGTGCGTAAGATCAAGGACAATAAGGACTTACAATGACATTACAACCTAATCCGAGAAATATCGGTTATTGCAGGGGATTCGTCGATGCGTATGAGCAAGGAGTAGAAGACAATCCTTGGAGTAACGAAATGGATGTGTATAACTATGCACAATACAAGATGGGATACGATGCCGGTATTGCAGAGTATTGCAGGGACAACCATCCAGAGGACGAAAACCAATGATCGTTACAAACGGAATATACGAATGGCACTCCAACCAGAACGGAGACTCGCACTTCTATGTCCTTCAATTTAAGACACCGAGGATGAGGGATTGGAAGAACATCATGGACTCTGGTGACTACAAGAACATTATAGAGGAATACAAGAATGCAATACAAAGACATAACGATCTGGCAAATATCAGCAAACAGATGAAAGCATCGTATTCCAATGTAAAATATCGTATTATCAAGATAGACTGCGAAAACCTACCCTTACCATGAATGAATTAAGGCTAATTGCCAAAAAGACCGATCACAGATGTATCGGCAATGGATATGAGTTCATTGACACGACACATGAGTTCACCTATGAGGATAAACCCATGTGGTGCGAAGTTAAATATCGTAAGGCAATAGGTGAAAACCAAGTATCGTGGAGAGTCTTTAATGCAGACGGTATGAGAGAATGGACAGAAGGCAAACTGAAGGACAAACGCAAGCTACAAATCCAGAGAGACATCAAAAATTGGTTTGACACCAACAACATCGAATGGGAAGCTACTGGTTGTCAAATCGACTATGTATAAAAATATCCTACAATGAAAATTGAAATCGAAGCTGAAGCACTTTTACCCTTGATTGCCTTCCTTGCATTTATGATGCTGGTTTGTGTCATCATGCTAATCGCTACCACTATCAACTACTTCATCCATCTCTTCTAATGAATACTCCTGCACTACAAAACGCATACAGAACCCTAATTGACAAATATCCAGAGGCACAGCAGGATGCCCAAGAGATGCTTGTTACTGCCAACAGGATCATACAATCCTTGTGGCAAGAACTTAAAGAACAACAAGAAACAAGGAATTAAGAAGTAATACAATGATAACCCCAAAGACCATCACCAACTTCAACAGGACAGAGGAGGAGTTGGAAGAGTTCCTAATGTTCGCTATCCTTGTGGCAGGAAAGGGAGCAGAGCAACAGGCAAAGAAGCTCGACGAGTTTCTCAAGCGTTGTATGTGGGAACAGATAGGCAAGCCTTTCGATCATCTTGAATTTCTCATCAAGAATAATTGGCTAGAGATCCACATGAGAGAGTTCAAGTTAGGACAATATAAGAGGATCGGTCATGCCTTCAAGGAGATCCTTCAGTTCAAGGGAAGACTCAAGACTGTTACCATAGAAGAACTGGAAAGCATCTCTGGAATAGGAAGCAAGACAGCAAGATTCTTTGTCCTTCATTCCAGACCCAACACCAAGGTAGCAGTCCTTGATACCCATATTTTGAAGTGGATGAAGTTCCTTGGATACGATGTCCCAAAGGCAACCCCAAGCAAGAAACGCTACCCCGAAATCGAAAGATGGTTCCTGATGGAAGCAGAAAACAGAGGCATGACACCCGCCAAACTTGACCTACAAGTGTGGTCAGACTATACCAAGACCAAGAAAGATCATCCAGAACTGGTATGAAAACATTGTATCATATCCAATGGTGGAGCAGAGGAAAATGGACAAATACCTATTTCGGCAACAAGGTCGATGAGGATACACAACTCTACTATTTCGATACTCTGGAAGAAGCAAGGGAAGCACTCGACCAACAATACCAGCAACAAAGAAATGCAGGTAGGAAAAAACTTACAAAGTATTCCATATTACAGATGATGAATGACAAGATTATTCATCAATATCCCTGATAAAAATGCCCAAAAATATAAGAAAAAGTTTCAAAAAGTGGGCCAAAGTGGGGCAAAATGGAGAAAAAATACTATAAAAATACAAGAAAAATTATAGGCTAACAGAGTAAAATAAGGAATTACAACAAAATAACAGGTTATACACCATGAGAATAGATCCATTTACCGCATTAAGAGTATTTTTTACAACCCATTACAGGGTATTAACAGAGGAAAGGATGCACGAATTGTATGATATATCACAACATGAGACTACATACGATGAAGACGAAATGAGAAAAGACTTTGAAGAGGAACCCATATCCTGCATAAACGATAACTGCGAAAACCAAGGACTACCAATACCCACAAACCTAGAAGTCAATGCAACCTATGGCAATAAAGGAGTCAATGTCATAAGGAAAGGAATCTGCCCAACCTGTAACGAGGAATCAGAAATCTACCTACGCTTCAAGAACGGAATGATAATGAACAAGGCTCCAAACGGTGAATGGTTCTGCATTGTAAGAGAACAACCACTACTACAATACTATGTAGGATGCTTAATTCTAACCATAAAGGAACTCTTCTCTTGAAAGCACACGAAAGTTTCATAAAGGCCAAAACGATAATAACAGACGGAGGAGCATCAAAGGACAGGATCATAGACACCAACAACTGCACAGTCATGGCAATAGCAGTAGCATTAAGACTACCATACAAGAAAGCACATGATTATGCAAGGCAAGCAGGAAGGAAAGACAACGAAGGATTCTGGACACACAAGATAGTGGAAACCCTAATAAAGACAGAAGGATACCAGATCCAATACATACTCCCAAAGAAAGGACTCACAATAAGGGCAATGCTCATGGACTATTACAGGGGAAGATACATAGCAGTAACCAGAGATCATGCCTTTGCAGTAGTCAACGGAACCATCTATGACATGGGATTCAACAAACCCTTGAAGCGTATCAAATATATTTACAGAGTAGGAAATAGCAATACAATAAAAGACTACATAAGATTTAATTGGAAATAGATTCTTGCTACATTGTGGCAAACATTGAGAAGAGATTGAGGCAAACATTGGTAAGATATTCTTATTACATTGTGGCAAACATTGGGAAGAGATTCTTATTACATTGTAACAAACATTGGGAAGATATTCTTATTACATTGTGGCAAACATTGTAACAAACATTGGTAAGATATTCTTATTACACTCACTTTACAATGTAATTTTTTGTAAGAAAAGTATTGACAATGTATTAAAATGTGCTACCAAGATCATAGCGAATACAAGGTATGGTATTATAGGGCAATGTTTTACCTATAAAAATACAATGTATTGACAATGGCAAACTCTGTTTTAATGCAACACCGTGTAAAATTGCAACAGGGTGCTACCTCACAACAAGATTGGGGGGATTGTGTGCATGACGATACGAAAAGACATAACGATACAAGGATCATAAGGAAGACAAAAGTCAAGGCAATACAATAAAATATAAAGAAATAAATGTATTGACAATGTATTGGAAATAGTATTGGGAAGATATTGGAAATAAATTGGGAATGTATTGATAGGCACGAGGCAATAGTAGGGACAAAGGTTTGGGCAAGGGAATTGGCAATACATATTGGCCCCGAAGGGCCAAAGGGATATTGCCCAAGGGTATTACCAATACAGATACAGGGATATTGGGAAGGTATTGGGGAATGATTGTAGGGGAATCTTTCAAAGGAATTGAAAGAAATGATTCCCAAGTAGATTTCAAAGGAATTGTAAAGTAAAAAGTTGTAGGATATTACGATACAATTCGTTATATTGTATTGTCTTATAAGTGAAGGTATTGTAATGTATTGTCTTATATTGCATTGTAAGTATTGCAAGGTAATACGCACGGCTCAACGGTAGTCGATTTGTAAAACAATATTAAACCAAACTTTGTTTTACAAATCGTCACCGGGCGAAGGCATGAAAACATTGTAGGATAAGATATTGTAGGACAAAACTTTGTTTTACAAATCGGGGAATTCGGAGGCCCAAAAAAAGTTGAAAAAAGTTCTTGCATACCCGATTTTTGTTGATAGCTTCATACCCGCACACCCAACCCACACTATCTATCATACAATGAACGCTATCGAAAATCTCATGAACGGCAACCTGACCGATGCGAAAAGGCTTGCCAAAAAGTTTTCATACTGGAAACTCATGACTCTAGCCGAGGATCTTGGCTATCCGATTCACCAATGCGTAGCCATAAGTGGTTACTTGAAGGGCAACCTGTCCTTTCAAGTCTACTGCGACACTATGCAGAAGTGAGAACCAACCCAAAACCCAAACACCAACACACACACACAATGAAAACACCGCCGAAGTTCAAGTCATACGGAGTCCAGATTTTTAACTGGATCACCGAACTGCGAGTATGCCCTGTCGAGATCGAAGCAAAAGGATGGGAGTTGATCTATCGTAGGAGCAATTATCACACCTTCATACGAACTGGAAAGTTCACAACGGAGTCCGATGTCTACGGAGTGGGCAAGTGCTATTTTGAGAACATGGAGAGTGCTGTCGAGCATATCCTTGCTGGTCGTCAAATTTCTGGCGATTATCCCAACCTTGTCACCGATTCCGAAAAGGTGAAGGCAATCCAGAAGTGCCGTAACCTCTTTGACCGCTTCAAGAAGCTGGAGAAGGTGGCAGAGTTTGAGGCTGAAAAGAAAGCCAAGCTGGAAGCTCTCCAAAAAGAAGAGATGGCCCTGTTCCGTCAGAGGATGGCGATTAGGGACGAGATTGAGAGCTTCAAGATGAAGACCCTTGGACTAGCATTTGTGTAAGGTAGAAGAAAGGGAAACTGGGAAAACCCCATCATCCGAAAGGGTGGTGGGGTTTTTCATTTTCTGGATGTCAAGCGAATTTTTTATTATTTGCACGGGCATGATTTGTAAAACAAAGAATGTTCAAACTTTGTTTTACAAATCGTCACCGTAAGAACGCCGGTGGCTCGGTTTTCAGAGTAGAAAAAAAATGAAAAAAACCCATTGACCTGTGGCGTGGTTGTGGTAATCTCTTCCTTGTCGATAAGACATCAACCCAAAACCAAACCAAATCCTACTATGCAAAACATCAAGATCAAGGCAGTCGATCAACTCCGTGAGGCGACCGAGAATGGTTGCACCTTTGTTTCCTTCCTCTACACGACCAAGGGAACGCAGGAGACTTCCAAGTATGTCATCAACTTCGGCATTGACTATCGTTCTGCCGTTGCCGATGACAAGAAGACCCTAGAGGCGTATGTCCCCAAGAATGACCTAGAGATTCAAGCCAAGGACGAAATGCTCCAAAGCCTTAACGAAACCCTGACAGAAGGAGTCTCTTCCTCCTACACGCAGAAGGAGACTTTTGAAAATATCGGCAAGGGCATCAAACAGCATACCGAAACTGGCGAAATCTACATCTACGGATATGTCCACGACAAGCAGACCATCGAACCCGCAAAGGTTACGAAAGCACCTGTCAACTCTCGCCCCCTGACCCTTGCCAAGAAGGACATTGAAAAGGCTTGCAACTTCAAGAGAAGCAAGTTTGCCCAGTTCAAACTTGACCCATCCCACATCGCTGGCATCGTTGCCAAAGGCGACCACATCGAAATCATTTGAGTAGGTAGTAGAGAAAGGCAATGGGAAAGTCCTCCTGTCACTTGAGTGAGTGACAGGAGGCATCCCCAACAAATCAAATACCATGAAAATCGTTGAGTGCAAGATCACCAAGATGCCAGAGAATCCCTTTGATCCCATGCCCCAAGTCATTGCGACCTTTGAGGATGGATCTATCAAAGTTCTCTTCACATACTATCCCGATGAAATCTTTTTCGATCCCTATGAGTTTATCGGATTGACAGAAGAAGATGCCCTGACCCTGTATCATGCCAAAGATATCGCATACTTGAGATCATAGACTCCCCCAATCCCCCCGACAAAGACCCATCACCGAAAGGTGGTGGGTTTTTTGTTTTCATACCCAACAACGAAACACCACCATCGAGAAAATCAGGGACGATTTGTAAAACAAAGTTTGAAACCATCGAGATAATCAGGAACGATTTGTAAAACAAAGTTTGAACATTCTTTGTTTTACAAATCGATGCTCGAATCGAAGAAAAGTCAACCGAAAAAAAAGTTGAAAATAGTTCTTGCAATCCCTTTTGATCTATCCGATGCTTCAAGTCCCATGACTACCACACCCAAACTCACAATCAAAATCGCAAAATCAATCGTTGGCTCTTTGTCCAATCCGTCAAAGATGCCATGCCACGGATATTCCATCCCTGCCGTCTATTGCAAGATAGGGCAAAAGATGAGAAACATCAAAGGCTCTGTGTGTTCCGTTTGCTATGCAATGAAGGGACGCTATGTTTTTAAGACGACCCGTGACGCAATGCAACAGCGTTTCGCATCACTACAGAGTGATAGGTGGACATCCGTTCTCACATGGCTTATCAACCGAAAGGAGAAAAGCGGATTCTTTCGCTGGCATGATAGTGGAGACATCCAGAGTGTCGATCACCTTGCAAAGATTGCCGAGATTGCAAAGAATCTGCCCCACATCACCTTTTGGCTTCCGACTAGGGAATATGCAATGGTTGAACAATACATGGCAACCTATGAGAAGCCAAAGAACCTGACGATCCGTCTCTCTGCCCTCATGATTGACGGCCCTGCACCCGATGCCATAGCCGAAAGGCTAGGATTGCCCACAAGCGGTGTGTCCAAGTCATCATTCACCTGCCCTGCCCCACAACAGAACAATGAGTGCAAAGATTGCCGAGCTTGTTGGAATCCCGAAATCTACTCCATAAGCTATCGTAAGCACTAGTAATACAAAGAGTACGACTCCATACAATACAATACAATATCAGATAAGGTATTGTATTGTATTGTATTTTTTTGTACTACACGCAAGGCAAGGTATTACACGCCGGTCTAACCCGCACCGATTTGTAAAACAAAATTGAACAAAACTTTGTTTTACAAATCGACGACCGGCGAAAGCCCATCTTCGACCGGCGAACCAACGATGTAGTACAACCAACCACCAAACTTTGTTTTACAAATCGACGACCGGCGAGGCCCAAAAAAAATCAGAAAAAAGTATTGACCCACGATTTGCCGGTGATATTTTTATCCCAATGCTTCAACCAGCAGATCCCATGAGCCAAAAACAAAACCTAGAAGCCATTTGGAATCTCCTTCTCAAGAAGGGATACAGGATGGATGTCACAGCATACGCCGATGGTAGCGTCCAGCTTGGCAACAAGCGTGTCGCCACCGCACAGAAAGCACTCCTCCTAGTAGGAATGCTGGAAGACCGCTCCCCGAAATACTACACGCTATGAAGTCCCATGTTCCTCTAACCCGAAACGACATCATCGTTTTAATAAAAGCCCTTTCAGCCTACAGGGACGAAGTCACAATCAAACTCTCCGACCTTAACAAAGCCGATATCGGCATCTACACCGAAAGCTACATGAAAGCCCACGGCAGGGCACAGCACACAAAGATCATCGCCAACATCCTCCGTTCCTACCTATGAACCGATACACCCAATCCTCCGTTCGTGCCCTTTGCTCCGGTCAATGGTCAGTCAGTCTCACCCTGTGGAAAGGCATAGGTTGCCCTGACCAAGCCGACCTAGAGATCATCATCGAAGGCAAGCCCAAAAAGAAATTCAAGTCAGAGAATATCATGGGCCGAGGCAATCAAGTAGCCAGCCGAGTCCGTCGCTTCCTTGTTCGGAACTGCCCTAACCAAGCCGCCGACCGGATGGAGGATATTCTAAACTTCATGCAGAGAGAGATGAACGAGAAGGAATAGGCAGAAGAGAAAAGGCAAACGGGTAATCCCCATCATCGAAAGGTGATGGGGATTTTCTTTTGCTTCGATGTCAAGACTCAAACCGGGAAACCGGGAAACACAGACCCTCCGCCCGGTTTCGATTTGTAAAACAAAGTTTGAACATTCTTTGTTTTACAAATCGTTCCTGAAAACCAACCTCTGCGGTAATGCCACACCCTGTAAAAATACAACCCCGTTTCACACACCGACTTTGCACCCTAGAAAAAAAGTGAAGGGCAACGAAAATAGTCGTTGACCAACGAAAGGCACGAGACTAGTCTTTCAATATGGCAATCGGAACGCACCAGCACAACGCCGGTCACGCTTGCCGTAACCCAAAAACACAAACGCCCATGTCAGCCACAATCAAGCAGAAGTCCTCAATGGTCACCTTCCGTTGCGAGGACGAACTCAAGGCCAGCCTCGAAGAGATCGCCAAAGGCGAGATGTTCGATGTCACCCTGTCCAAGCTCATCGTCCATGTCCTCCGTCAGTATGTCCAGAGCAAGGCCACCCCTGCACCTGCCGAGAAGCCCAAGGCTTCCAAGCCCAAGGCCAAGGCAAAGGCATAAGCCAGAAGCACCTCACACAAGACCCGATCCAGAAATGGATCGGGTTTTTTTTTGCACAGGGTCGGAAAAAAATCGAGTGATTTGTAAAACAAAGTGTAAAAACAGACCCCATCTGCAAAAATTTGCTATTAGGCGATTTGTAAAACAAAGTTTGTTTGGGGGCAGTGCCCCCCTATATAGGGGTGGGGTATGGGGTATACCTTCTATATAAGGGGGCGTATACCTATCTCTTAAAAGTATATCCCTTATGTTGCTTTATAATACCTTTAAGACATTGGTAAATGTTACAGGCATTTAGTCCGAATTCCTTTTGTTCTTTTAAGCCATAAAGGGTGGCTATGTGGTTTCCGTCTTTAAAGACTAATAATCTTTTGGACTTTTTGTTTTCTATGCCTGTTTTGGGAATAAAAAGGCCGGTTTTAAAGGCGTGTTTCATATTTTCAGAATATGTTACCCATTCTAGGTTTTCCATTCTGTTATCGTCTTTGATACCGTTTATATGGTTTACACAGGGTTTATTGTGAGGATTTGGAATAAATGCCTCTGCTATTAGCCTGTGTATTCTGTATTTCTTAACGGTATTATTGAGACTTAGGATAATTTTGGGGTATCCATTAACATAATATGGCTTTAATATTTTATAGGAATTTGAAAACTTCTTATAGCTTCTTACTCTGCCTTGAGAGGATACTTGATATTTTTCTTCATATCCTGATATGTCTTTCCAGATTTCTTCGTTCATAGTTTTGCTTATATTATCATGTAATATATTATTGTCAATGTATAAATATATTAATGCGAGATAAAGATCAGTTTTTATTGGGAGAAACCTATAAATTAATAAAAGAGGCTCCTATAAATACATTTGAGAGAATAGGAGAATGGGAACCAAAGGATAAACCAAGGGGTTGGGACAAGGCTAGTAGAGGTATTGTGACTTCTCCTTCCGGTGTGGAAAAGATTAAGAATCTTTGGAGTAAATTACCGGAAGATGTTGATATGTATTTGGTTTCTACGAAGGAAGGATGGAAACATACAGAAGTTGGGGAGGTATCGGAACAATGGGTAAAGGATAATCTTAAATTAGATATTGACTTTAATCCTGATAATATAACCATAATTTATACTAATAACAAAGGAAGCGAAAAGGTTCCTGCTACTGCATGGACTTTGGCTCATAGATTTGGTCATGCCTTGAGAAAATCAAAGGATTATATGAAATATAATTCCATGACACCGTATAAATTGGTGGAAGGCAATGTTCAACAACTTATATCAAAGATAGCGGATAAGATTTACGGTTCCAATGTAAAGCAAAATTATGGGCAATATGATAGGCGCAAGGATAAGATAAAACTTGAGGTTGCCCATGCTCTTGGCACATTTAAATCTGCAAGGGATAAGAATTTAAGAAACGATGCGGAGTTTACCAATGAAGTTATTGCCCAGTATATAATAACAGGAACTGTAAGGTTTAACCGTGATTTACCCAATATGTTGGCACTTCGATATGCATGGGGTCATCCGCAGGGTCCATATAAAAGACGTTCTACGGATGAAAGTGATGATATTCAACAGCTTATAGAAGATTACGAGTCTTCCATACGTTATGCCATAGAAGATCTGATAGCAAGTGCAATTGGGAAGATATTCGTAATGTGATTATATCTTATTGATGATAATCGTTTTTAAGTTTATACATTGCTTTCATGCTACGTACTAATGATTTTATTTCTTTACCCGCAGGGTCATCTGGATTATTTTTGCAACAAAGTTCACCAAGATCTTCTATAAATTTTATATTTTTTTCTATATGTTCATTTTTCATTATAGCAAAATATTCTCTTAATTTTTGTAATAAATTATGTTTATCAGCTAAAAAATCTTTTTCATCATGGGAATCTAACTCGTCATGGGAATCTAACATTTCACTATATAAATGTTCTAATATAATTTGATCTTTGTTTTTCATGTTATAATATATTTATCTTGATACTGTTAGGTTTTTGAAATATCCTATAATGGATATATGAAAAAATTTTTTGTCTGTTTGGTAATGTTGTCCGGTTGTACTTGCAGGGATATTAAGTATTATAAGCCCAATTATGGTGGAAGATGGTATTATACGGTTGGAGCAGGATGTTGTTTTCCTTATAGTACTGTTGTTTTGTCAAAGGAAGACTTTTAGGTTACCTTACTCATGTAATCTGCAAATGTACTTGCAAAGTCTTTATCTACGTCTGTACCGGATTCCGCACTTGCCTTGATTGAATTTGTTCTTTTTGCACGACCTATATTTTTTTTAATATCATCGTTTGAATATATTTTACCGCTGGATGTTGCAAGATGATATTCTTTTGCCATTGGTATTTGGTCCCAACCTATTGCTTCAGGGTCTAAACTGCAAGTGAATTTACCATTTATTTTTTGCGGTACACCATTTAAGTTTTGTAATGGGTTATCTGCACAATTATAATCACCCGCTACTATAGTAGGGCCACCTTCTAGTGTTGTTAGTTCATTATGGGAACAATCAAAGTTGCCCATTACTTCTTTGGGTAAATTGACAAGTGATTTTAATTCATTACTGGAAACATCAAGTGTTCCACCGCCTGTAAAAGAATCTATTATTACCGGTAAATGATCAAATGCAAGTTTGTTACCAATATGTATAACTCCGATATCATTTTCTGTATGAATCTGTAAATGTCCTGATTGGGTTATTCTTATTTTTACATTATGAAGGTGTGATATGTATCTACCGAAATACTTTGCTTTTACATAATCTTTGATGAGCTTATTTTTTTCTTTTGGGTCTTTTATTGAATCGATTAATTTTCTATCGTTTTGATCAATATGGTCATTGACATAACGCATTTTAATAAACTCCGGATCTACATAAAACCTTTCAAATCCGTTATCATCCTCTACCATTTCATTGAAATGTTCGATTAGTGTTTTTAGAACAATTTTAAAATGATAGTTTTTATCAAATTCCTTTTCCATTTTATATACCAGCTGTTGAGAATAAATCGTGCATGATATGTTCTACGGTATCATTACGAGATAATATACTATGTATTTTTGATAAGGTTAATTTATGATGAATATGTAAATATGCCCATCTTGCTATAAACTCTTTTAAATCATCTACATTTACAGATTCTTCATCTGGATATTCTTTTGAATGTGGATTAAGACCGGGAAATTCAACTTCTATACCGTCTTGTATAAGTTTTCTGACTTTCTCTCTATCTGCATCAAGTGGGTTTGATGTACCATCGTGTTCATGTTCGGAAAACTTAGTATTTAACTGAGCATCATCAACTATTGCTGTTTCCACAAGTGTATCAAAAACACTTGTTCTTGGATAAAGAATGTGCTTGTAGAAACTGGATTCAGCAAGCATATTATATTCTTCGTTTGTAAGTCTGTCTTTTTCATAGACATACCTATCTGCGAGTTTTTTTAATATTTGATTTTTGTTATTTTTCATTGTTATTATTTGAAGCTTTTGAAAAGATCATTTTGATCTATGGTTATTGATTTTTGTCCTTTAAATGCTGTTGCAAATTCTATTTTTTCATCATCTTTTAATCCTTTCATATATTCCATAATTAATCTACTAATAGTATTTGAATTCATTTGTGTTTCTTCTTCAATTGATGATTTCATTGAATTGATAACAAATTGCCACGTATTTTTTGCATGTTCATTATGTCCTGCCTTAAACACCGATATGAATATATGATGAATTGCTTTAGTAAGAAAAACAGCATCATCGTGTGCTTCTTTTATTTTTCCAGAATTAATATCATCTATAACTTGTCTTGCAATTGCTCCCAACTTAAGACCAATTTGTGATAATTTTGAAGATGTAAATTCATTATCTTTATTGGTTTTTATAGTTTTATGTAAATTTTTATCCGCCATCAATGTTTTTAAATCTATGAGACCCCACGTTTTAAGATAAGTTATAAATTCATCTGCCCATGTAGCTCCGCAATGTGCTGCTGCTGAATCCCAAACTGCATCTTTAAAAAAGTCTTTACCGGAATATCCTCTGAATTCTGGACTATCCAGAATAGAACTATCACCGGTTTTTTCATATTCATCTAATAAATTTGACATTATTGCATATTCTGCTGAAAAATCGACAATTGATCTTGGGCTTGGATAACCGGGACTTTTTCCGATTCTATCTTCTATAGGTTTATAACCGGGAACTTTTGACTCTTCGTCTGGTGATAAATTCGGATCAGGTTGTATTAAAAATGTCTTTGCTGGTTCTGACAAAGCAAATCCAATAACAACAGGATCTATTCCTTTTGATGCTGCCCAATCTGCCCATTCTCTAGGATTTGCAACAAGTATACCAACACCTAATGAAAATCTTGTTCTGACTGGTTTATGTAGTGCTTCAACTTCTTCATAATCACCATACTCTGCTGTATTACCAGCAGCTACTATTCCTAATTTTTTAGAAATGGGCATGGTTCCCATTTGACGTTCTCTAAGAAGTTTAAACAATAAAGGTTTTGCAAATGACCTATGAAGAACTTCGTCCAAGAATAATACACCATCTGCATTTTCTTGTCTTAAGAAATCAACCTGTTGTGATGGAACCCATACGGAATAAGTTTTATCTTTTTCGGTTGCAGAGAGTTCAAATTTTGGTGTACCTTTAATATCAGTGGTATCTGCCTGTTCACTCATGTTAAATTCCATCACAACAAAAAAATGTTCTGGATTTTGAATAATAACATCTCTTTGTTGATCGTTCATTTTACCCCAATCAACAAATCTTTTTCCTATTTTTTTTGCTATTTTTTCACACTGCTCTCTTACAATATCACTTTTACCAATACCGGCTTCACCATATATCATGAAAGATTTTTTATATTTGTATGCCAATTCTGTTAATCTTTCAACTTGTCTTCTTCCCCACTGTGGTAATTCACCCTTCTTATATCTTTTAAAATTCCCAATACCAGCATTCATATGTTTTGAAAGTGAAGCCTGTGGTAACTTTACTTCCGGAATACGGAAACCAGATTTTGTTTCTTGTTTATCTAAATCAGAAAAAACAGAATTAATTGCATCCAAATCACCTTTGAGACTACCAAATGTTTTTTTAGTATCTATAGAAGGTGCAGAAGATTTTGGTGCTGATGGTGTTTCTTTGCTTGTCCATTCATGTTCAGACTCAGATGCGGCGGGTTTTTTTATCGCTTCGTTTATAATAGAAGCATAAATTTTTTTTAAATTTTTATCGTCTCTGGAATTCATTTTTTAATATTTATCCTTTATACTTACAATTTATTTTATAATGAATGGTAATAAATGTGTATTTGATGGGTTTAATTTTTTTAGAGGATTTAAGCAATTATAACCTTTCTTATCTTGAATAATAAAGTTTAACATGTTTTTATGTTTTGGTAATTGATCCATTCTAAGATCATCTCCTAAACAACCATCCGTAAAAATTATAAGTCCTTCGTATTTTTTATTTTTATCTTGCTTATAATTTTTTTTATTTTTCTCTGGATCTTCCAAATATTTTTTAACACATTGTATTGTTGTTCCATCACGGGTTGTTTGTAAGTTATTCATTATTCTTAACATTTCATCTTGTTTTGTTTTTAAAACGTCAATTGTTAAATCTTGGTTAACTATATCATCAAAAAATAATATTCTAAGTAATGGTGTTTTCTTTGATTTAAATGCAATATTGACGATCTCACACATGAATGTTCTTAAAGAATTTTCTGAAACTGAACCAGATGTATCAACCAGTACTAATATTTCAGGGTTTTGATTTTCATGTATTGTATATCCCGGATTAATCTGTCTCATGGAAACAGCATCTCTTATTTTCATTTTTCCGGGATCTAATTCTCTTATTAATTTTGTACCAAAAAAATTGCGCAAAAGTGTTCTCCATGCAACATTTGAATTACTCGCATCTATTTTTTTTACTTTATCATAAAATGATGATTTACCTATTCCTCTTTTTCCAGAGTTTTCGTGTTGTCTTTTAAAATTTTCAGCTTCTATAAAATCTACAGGATTGCCGGGATAGCCACCTTCTTCGCCACCTTCTTCGCCACCATCTGTATCTTGATATGTTTTCGGTGTACTATCATCAAGATCATTTAATTCCTTTTGGGTTTCATCATCTAAATCATGTTCACCGTTTCCTGTTTTTTCTGTTAAATCGTCATCATCATCATCTTCTTCTTGTCCACCTTTACCTTTTTGTTTGTTGTCGCCAAAATCATCACCTTCGGATTCTCCGTCTTCATCTTCGGCAGATCCTTCAAAATCTTCATTATCTTCATCAAGATCATTTTCATCTTTGCGACCTTTACCGCTTTTACCACCTTTACCTTTTTGATCTTGTTCGTCACCTTCTTGTTCTTGATCATTACCATTTTGTTTATCCTTTTCATCATCACTAAAGGTTTCAACATTTTCTGGTTCTGGTTCAGGTGGTGGTTGTGGACCCCCACCACCGCCTCCACCGCCTTGTGGTGGTTTATATTCTATGATTTTAGCGTATTTGATTTTTTGTTTTTTCATATTTTAATAGTTTACTCTTGGGTTTGCATTTTTTGCTTTTTCGTATGCTTCTTTTTTACTAATTTCTTTATATGTAAACTCGCCTGTTTTTTCATCAATACTTGTTACAATACCGTATTCTCCAGTTTTTGTATCTCTTATCACTTTACCAACTTCTAATGGTTTAGGTTGACCTTTTGGTTTGGGGTTATGTTGAGATACCTTTTTTTGTTTTTCTTCATCTTCTTTTAGTTCTTCTGTTTTTTCACCTCTTTCTCTTAATGTTTCAAATATTTCATACAATGCTTCAGCTGTAAGATTTGTTATATCTAATCCATTAGATGTATCTATCCCGTTTATATTAAGATTTTTGTATTTTTTTATTATATACCTGTCACCAACTTTTGACGGCATCATGACACCTTTTGGTAATCTAACTCTAATATGTTGAAAATCTCTATGTATATACATGTTGATAAAATAATCAGTAGCTATATTCCAAAGTTCCAAATCTCTTATGCCCATTCTGTGAAAACTGTTTAACGAATAGTGCATTGTTTCATGTATAAGAACAGCAGCTGTTTGGTATACAGATAATTCTTCTAACATATACCTTGGATTTATGAAAATTTGTTTATTAAGATTAACAGCCATTGTTTCAACAGTAAAGGTTGGTTTTACGGTTAATTGATTTAAAATACCATAAGCATAAGGATCAAGTGCTAAAACCACATCCTTTGCTTTGTGAAGTTTTGTATAGAAAGCATCTTGTAGCTTTGGTGACATACCAGCTTCACCTTTTTTATGTTTATCGTCTTCTTCTTTTATTATAGAATAAACAGATTCGTATAATGCCATTAATTTTTGTTGATCTCTGTTAAATCGCATGATATATTTATATTTATATTTATACACTTAATATCAACTCGTTGTAAATATTAAAAATGAAAATTGTAATAGACCAAAAATCAAAGATAGAAATATCAGAACAAACTTTAGATGGATTAAAATTTTTTGAATGGTATTTCCCTGTTGATAACTCAAATGATGAAAATAAAAAAATTCTTCTAAATGATGTACAGCAACAGTTATCACAAACAACGGATCTTAATCCTAAATTAGCTTCAACGTTGACACTAAAAGAAGCAATAATAGAAAATACAAGTTACTTAAATACAAATCAACCAACAACCGATGCCAGACCTACACTTATTTTTGCTGGAATTTTTACAAACGAATCCGGTGAAAATATTGTATGTGTTCAAAGAATTTATTCTAATGGAACATTTAAACCAATATGGAAGGTGTTGAATACCAAAAGGTTTAACTTAAAAAATCTTAATATAAATGAAAATTATGATAAATCAGAAGAGTTTTTTAATAATACAATAGATGGATTAAATAAAAGAAAAACCGTTGATAATCTTATTGATAAATCAGATGAACTTAAAAAGAAAAAGGAAGAAACACAAGACGAGAAAGAAAAGGAATCAATTCAAGCTGACATTGACGTAGCAGATATATTTGCAGATATGTTTACTAAAAACCGTATTTAATAATATTACGTATATTTAACCTCATAAGTATTATAGAATGGTAAACTATAATAAAAGAATGAGGGTAAAAGAAAATGAAAAAGCAAGAAAAAAGAAATTAAATCTTGTAATCAAACATTTTACCATCAAAGAGATATTTGACGAAACTGGTGAAGTCAATGAAGACACCACCATTCAAATATCTTTTGAAGGCATTTTAATCAATCTCAGTATTGCATCTGCCATGAAGCTGGCAAACGATTTAAATAAAGTATTGAATCTGAAATAAAACACAAGTAAGTAATTAATATATGTACTCAAACTCAAAAGAACAAATCAGCCTAGAAGAAGCTTATCGCATGGTTCATCTCAATGAAGAAACAGAGGAAACGGAATCACATGAATGCGAATGTGGCGGAGAAGAAGAGTGTAATTGCAACGATCATACCGATATGTGTGATGAATGTCACAGACCAGTAGACAAATGCGATTGCGGGAAATATAGTAAAATAAAAGAAGCTTTGGATTTTGGTACTGTATCTGATGCATTAAAAACAGTATTCATGGGCTTTCAAGAAATGTGGCATGCGTTTACTACAACAAGTGGTCCAGAAAGTTTTCATGACAAAATAATGTTTTGGATAACACCTGCGATTATAACAGCTGCTGTTGCTGGTATCGGTAAAGCTGGTGAAGCTGTTAAATCTAGATTAGAAAATTATTATAAGAATTTAGATAAAAAACAAAAGGAAGAAAATATCAAATTTCTTTTAAAACACGAAGAAATTAGAGCAACAATCAATAAAATTATTCAAAATCAAGAAAAAGATATTGCTGTCCATCAAATTGTAAATGATGAACTTGCAAAGCTCATCGAACATATTTTAAAACAAAAAGATCCCGAAACACCAAGATCTTTAATGCCACCCGCCTTTGCTCTTGCCCAACACGGAGGAGCATTTGGTGGTAGAAAAAATCCAATTGCTTGACAAATTAAAAAAACAAGTTAAATTGTTTACATGAGCATTCTTCAAAAAATCAGAGATTTCTTCAATTGTGGATCTTTTAATCCGGAACCTGTGTATTATGATTATTACAATGGTTCTGAAAATGAATTGGAAAATATCTTTTTAGAGTTGCAGAAAATTGCAAATGAGCCTATAACTGTTTATAACCAAGAATGTGTGAAGAACAGAATCAACTTCTTGGCAGAAGAAGGACTTTCAATTCTGGACATTTATAATGTACAATCAACAGGATTTAAGTTTACAAAAGAAGAACTTGATGCTATAATTGCTCCACCAAAACCCAAAAAGAAAACAACAAAAAAGAAAACAACAAAGAAAAAATGAAAATCGTAACTAAGCTCTTGATTGAATTTTCGTTAATGACAATCAAATTTGAAAGGTGGCTATTGTCTTTGGAATCAGCGGAAAATAGTTTTCTGTTCAATAAAGTTCATAATCTGATAGGAAAGCTTCGTTTGCTTTGCGTTAAGACAGCTTCTAATTTGGAATAATATTATGGCAGGAAAAGGATCAAAACCAAGACCAACAGATATGAAAAAGTTTGTTGAGAATTTCCCTAAACCTTCAGGTAAGGTAGATGGGTTTGTTAAAAACAAAAATAAAATTACCAAGAAGTACTGACACAAAGTTTTTCTAATGAAAGTTCTTGGTCTTCCAATTTGTTTTTGTAATTGAAAAGTTTTGCAATGTATTCGGAATTTCTGAGATTCTTAAAAACAAGATTGCCGATTGAATATTCTCCACCGTGCTTGAGTCCGGTTGTTCTTAAATCTTTTATTTCTTGTTTTAAATCAACTGCATCATCAATACTTCCTCTATGGTCAATTATTTTGTCTATTCTTTTTTCGTATTTTTTTGTAAGTTCCATTACATCGGGATCGTTTAAACTTCTTTTATTGGATGTCGGTTTAACAACCCATTTGTCTTTTAATAAATCATATATTGCTTTACCTTCAACATATCCTTCTTTTTCTTTCATGTTAACTTCAACCTTATAACCTTTTATAAAAATAAAATGTTGACTATTAAACATTTTGCATATAAGATCGAAATAATCACTCAAAGTTTTATCCGTATGATTTTCAAGAATATCAACAATAATATGAACATCAATATCACTCATTGGTGTCCAATTATAACCAGCAAGTGAGCCTGTAAAATAGATATGTTTAACCTTTACCTTTGTTTCAACCTCATTTATGATCTTATGTGCGAGTTTGAGCAACTTGTCTCTAACGATGGGTATAATTTTGCCATCTTTGCCCCATATCTTGTCATTTAAAGAATCCATTATGACTACTTATAAATAAAATGCAAAAAGTATTGAATAAATATAAAAAATAAATAAAATGGAAGAAATACAACAACAGATAAAAGACATCTCGGATGAGATAGATATTGAAATAGATAAGCTTATGGAAGCAACTAAAAAAATAGAAGAACTAAAAAAGCATAAACATGCCTTGGAAAAGGTGTTAATGGTAATAGAAAAACCCTTTGATTCGATATTTGCATGAAAATAGAAGACTTTATAAATAAAGAAAATAATATTTTTTATATTGATTTGGGAGATTATAACACCACACACCCTGATTTGGTATTAGAAGAGGGTGATATGATAAGGTTTAATTACGATAACGAAAGATATACAGGAACTATAGTAAACTATGGTAGTGCTAAAACTGGTATATATCAAATAGATTTGAAAAAAAAATAAAAAAGAAATAAGTATTGTTAATGTCTAACTATGCATTAACGAACAATCTTTCAGCCCTACCTTTACGTTCAACCTCTCAGTATGATAGTGAATTAATTGTAGTCGATAGCAATGCTGGTAGACCAATAACGGCAAGAGCTTCTTATATAACAAATCTAAATGATTTGGTAATAAGTCTTTCTGCTGATCACGTTGCAATAGGTGATTTCAATATAGCAGATCCAGATACTGGTTTAAATGCAAATGTTGTTTCTGTTGGTGTTGGACAAGGTGCATTAAGGGTTCTGACTCAAGATTTAGATTCTCAACATGATAGTTTTACTATTGGTGATCCTTCAGGAAATTATGCAATAATAACTAACAGTGCATTAAATGTTTTTGTAAATAATCTCCAATCCACAACTGTTACAAATTGGGATGTATTGAGTGCTGCTATTAATTCATCAACATATACAACTCTTCCTTCAAATCCAGCTAACGAAATAACAATTTTAAATAATACAGGTGACACCATGTATATTAAAAATGCTTCTAAAACAATAGGTTTACCGATTGATAATAACACATCTGTAGATCTTAAATTGGTTGGTAATACTAGCGAAGTAGCAATTAAAGCTAGTAGTGCAAATAAAACAGTTTTTGCTACCTTTATATCTTATAATTAATGTGTTGATGGTACTTTGGATAATACTTTTGTATCAGATATTTATAAACAGTAAGTATTAGATATGTTTACTGCTTTAGTTGGAATCGTAGCTTTGATAGTTGCTGGTTGTGCAGCATTCTTTTCGGTACAAGGTTTGGCAACACTTTATGCTGCTCGATATATTGCCGTTTGTGTAATGGCAGGTGGACTTGAAGTGGGAAAATTAGTAGCAGCTTCTTTTCTACATAGATACTGGAAAACAACCGGTTGGTTACTTAAATTGTATTTAACAATAGCCGTTGTTGTTTTAATGGGTATAACATCTCTTGGTATTTTTGGATTTTTAACAGGTGCTTATCAACAGAGTCATGTTAAAGTTGAACTTACAGACACCAAACAAGAAGCATTGAATTCCAAGAAGGAATTCTTAAATACTGAAATAAAACAACTTAACGAAAGAATAAATACTTTAAATGAAGCAAGGAAATCGCAAGAGAAAAGGTTACAACAGATGTCATCGAAATCGGCTCGACCAGTATATGATGATATTAGAAGATCAGGCGAAGAAATCAGTTCAACAAGAGCTAGAATTGATGAACTTACAAATGAACTATTTCGAGTTAATCAGGACACAATCCAAGAGAAGATTGAAGGATCGAAAGAAGTTGACATTGGAACGCTTAAATATGTTGCTAAAGCTTTTGGTGTTGACATGGACACAATTGTTAAATGGTTTACGCTTGCTATTGTTTTAGTATTTGATCCTTTGGCAGTTGCATTAGTTTTAGCTTATAATTCTTTAATAGAACGTAAACCCGTCGAATTCGACGGTTTTAAAAAGGAATTAACTAAAGTGGAAAATTCTGAAGAATCTGCATTAGTTAATTCAAATGAATACATTAAAGATGAATTTCCAAAAAAATCTACAGTAGTGAATAGAAACAATGATATAAATTATAGAGTATGAAAAATAAAGTAAATTATACAACGAGCAGAGTTTATAGAGATTTTAGGTATGAAGAGGAAGAACCAACGCCAACCAAAAGACCTCTTTTGCTTAAGAAAAAAAGTTTCTGGCAAAGGTTATTAAGTATATTTAAAAGATAAGTAATAGTATATGTCACTCGATCCATTAGCAGCAAACGCACAACTTCATTACGAACCAGCCGATCATTCTTGGGTAACAGTCAATGGTGACGCACCTTTTTATGCAAGAGCGGTTCAAAATTTAGGTCAATTGAAATTACCAGTATATGATCAAATTGTAGCAACTAATTATGTTGCTACAGACAAACCACAAAATATTACTTTAAAATTAAATAATGTTACAGTTGCAACAATTACTATAACATATGATGGAAGTAATAATCTTCAAAACCTCTCCACAACTATTGTATAAATAATATGTCATTGCTTGATGGAATTGTAGCTTATTGGAAACTTGACAATGATGGAAGTGGTGGATTAAGTCTTCTTGATTCCACATCAAACGGTAGCACATTAACCAATAACGGTGATGTTCCATTCTACTCACAAGGGAAGATTGGTGGTTGTGCTATTTTTGATGGTAGTGCAAGAAACTTACAGGCAAATTTTCCTGCTGATTTTAATGCTTTTAGTGTTTCTTTTTGGGTTAAACCCAGTTCTACGCAAACCGATAGTCAACAAGTTTTTATTACAACTTATTCCAGTGGTGGTGGGTTTCCATCTTATGATTTTGGAATGACACAAGCGTTTGGTGGTTCAAAACTTAGTATTTGGGGTAATCTTTATAATATAAATATATTAGATGATAGTTGGCATCATATTGTAATATCGATAGATTCGGATGGGTCTGCAAAATATTATTTGGATAATACGAATATAGGTTCTAGTGCTGTTGGTTCATACGGATTTCCGCAACATTTTACTTCTCTTGGTTTTTTTGGTTCAAATGATAATAATTTAAATAACGAATATACTGGTCTTGCGGATGAAATAGGAATCTGGAACAGGGCACTCAATTCTGTCGAAGTTTCGGCACTTTATGCTGCTGGTGTTGGTAATAGCTATCCATTTTCTGTTTTGTATTATAATAATGCAAATAATAATGGAGATTGGGGCGATTTGGGTAATTGGTGGAAAAATTCTACTTTTACTGTGGCAGCAACGTCTCACCCTACAAATATTACCGAAGCACAAATATATGGTAATGTTACCCAAAACACATATGGTGATCATGTATGTCGTTGTGCTGATGCTTCTGTTTTTAATAGTTACGTTTTTGATGCAAACGGGAATGGTGCATTTTATTTTTATAATCAAAGTTCTTTAGGATCAAATGGTCATGTTACTGGAAATGTATCTTTTACTGATTCTTCTTACAATTACGGAACAATTACTGGAAATGCAACTGTTTATTATTCCAGCGGAAATGGTTTATATCCAATTGGTGGAATTGTTACTGGTACAGTAACATATATTGGCTGGCCTGCTGTTGTTGAACAATGGTTCAATGATAGTGTATCTGGAAGTGGATCAACTGGTATATGGGATGATTTAAATAACTGGTGGTCGGATACAACATTTACATCAAGACCAATTGGAATTGGTTCACAAAATCTTCCAGATGCAGGATCAAACATTCACATATACGGTTCTGGATTAACCGGATACAACCAAAACCCATCAATTAATGTAAACAGTGCAATATTTTATGAAAATTCTACACTTAATAGTTTAACATTGTATGTGAACGAAAATGTAAAATTTTACGATAATTCTGGTAATAATTATACAATTTATGGTGATGCATATTTTTATAATAATTCTTATGATAATGTTAATTATGGCAATGGTTATATAAACGGTAATGTTTATTTCTACGATAATTCTACATTACAAAATAGCGGAAGTAATGGTGTTTGTGGTGGTGGTGTATATTTTAATTCGTTAGCATCATTAGAAAATACAATTTCATCTCTTAATTGGGGTACTCCGATATATTACAATATATCAACAGGAGGTTTTATATCACGCATATTAAATCTTCCTTGGTTTATTAAAGTATAAATATTAATATGATAACATTAACATCACCAATAACATTAACACCTAATCCAGTTAACGGAAAACCAATTACACCGATTGTGTTAAACAATATTGATTGGTCAATAACTTATGATTCAAAATCAGCAACTGCTTTTATTAAAGGAGCAAACGTAAGCCTTCTTTTATGGGGTCCAAATACAACACCAACATATACACAAGCTGGTCAATTTACCGATACTGATGTTGAAAATAGAATTACTGAACTTTTGGGAAAAACAAATGATGATATTCAAAAGAGCATATTAGCTTTATTTCCAAAACCTTCTATTCCACCAACAAAAGTGTCATCATAATCTATAAGTATTTTTAATTCTATGCCTGTAACTTTATCTCCTATACTCTCAGCAGTTCCGTTTAATTCAAACGTAGCGTTTAATAATTCTTGGGTTACCGTCAACAATGATCAGAACAGAGCATTGTTTGCACAAGCGACTTATATTGTCAATAATAACGAAACCGCTAATGGTTTTGATTTTATTGATGATGCAACTTTATATTTAGGAAGTTATCAAACCATAAAGGTAGTAGCTGATTGTAAAATTGCAGGATTAACAGCTGATAATAGCTTTGTTGGAAATTTAACAGCATATGAATTACCACAAGGTTTTGAACTTAATGGGCAAATATATGCTATTCAGTTATCACACGGTGCAGTTTTAGCTTATAAAACAATTTAAATTTAAAATTTACTAGAAATAGTAAAAGCCAAAGATAAATATTAAAAGAAAGGATTCGCCCCATCCGGTTGGGTGGGGAATACAACGAATCCATAACCCCCAACTAAAAAACATATGAGCATAAATGTCGTAACACAACCTGAACAGACGGTATCTCTCTCAGCAGTAGAATTACTCGCTGTCAGAGATTTGTTTCAAGAGAAGACAATCATCGCCAGAGTAAAAGGTCTCCCAAGACCAATCGTTCTCTGGAGTGGTGCAACTGAATATGCTGCTGCTGGTAACTGGACAAATGATTCAGCTACTGCACAAGCTACTCAGGTTCTTTCTCTTTCGGCTATTCCTTGGGCATAAATTTAAAATGTTATGTCAATAACCGTAAACCTACAAAATTCACAATCAATAACAATTGATAAAATTGTTGTAGAAACAGTTAGAGATCTTTTTTTAGAAAAAAAGATTATAGCCAGAATCAAAGGCATTCCTCGTGGAATCGTCCTTTGGCAAGGTGAACAGGAATATACCGCTGCTGGTGAATGGTCGAATGACTCTGTTTTAGCAAGAGCTACTGAAATTATCTCAAGCGGAAACATATCATTCGCCTAAAACAGGCAACAAATTCATAAAGCCCTCCTTATTTATAAGGAGGGTTTTTTGTTGACTTTTATAATTTTTGTTATAAGATTTATATAGATCTTTGATAAATAATTTTGGGGGCGTACTGGCTTCGACTTAATTGTTAGATGTTATGTATGCATGTGGTAGTTGATCAGTTGGCTACCTTAAAAGCTGATCGAAACAAATAAACGCAGAAGATAATACTGATGCTATCTTAGCTGAAGCAGACTATATCCTCAACAACGCCGCAGAGTTCCTCTGTGGTTACGAGGAAGAGACCCTCCTCGCAGCATAAGGACCAAAGGTAATCCTATTAATCCCTTTGGTAAATCATAATAGGTTGAGTGGGACTTGTGACACTCGAAAATAAGTGCAAGCGGTGGTATGTGGTCGTTAATCACACATACAGGTAGGTCTCTAAACATGGATAGGTTGACAACACCTCGTTACCTTTAGACAACCAAAGTACGAAGTTTGTCCAAACATGTGAAGATTATATACTTCTCAACATTAAACACAGGGGTTCGACTCCCCTCGCCTCCACCAATTTAAAAAGGGCTAATATTAATTTATTAGTCCTTTTTTTATGTTATTTATATTATATAAATATTAGTATGAAACAAACATTATACTTGATGTTAATTCTTTTTATAATGTTTATAAGCATACCTTACAATGTTTCTAATTCCAAAGATATAGCACCGTTGGAAAACCCTGAACCACAGATAGAAAAAATGGAAAATTCTTGTCTTCCATCAGCTATTATTTTTAAAGATACCTTTGATAAACACAATATCTGGTCAAGAATAGTCTTTGCTTTGTTTAAAATTCCTAGTGAAAAAAATGATCATATTTATGGTCATACTTTTGTAGAATATGTTTTTCCAAGAGGAAGTACTAATCTTTGGATATATGATAATACCGGTTCATGGAAAGCTGATTATAGTATAAAAGATGATCCGGTTTTATTGACAAAAAAAGTATTTGAAGATAATGGTGATGATTTTGAAGTAGATAAAGCAAGATTTTTTGAATACAAATAAAAAACCCACACAGCCGAAACCGTGTGGGTTTTATTTGGCGTATTGTCCCGTTTACGCTGTTATGGTCTTGCCGAGCGAACAAACTACCGCCTTGCCATCCTCAACCTCGACGGTCTCGACACCGCTTATGTTTTCTTTTGTATTGTAGTTTACGATTGAAAAACCATTCTGCCAGTTGGCACTTGTGACATACGTTGGGTTAAGCAAACAGGCACAACCATTTTCATAGTTCTTATAGATCTTTTCTTTCTTGGAACCAAACTTCGGTGCCCTCTGCATTGTTGAACCAATACGATGTGTATGGTTGGTAATTGAAGAAACACCATGCTTTTCAAAGTTTCCACGAGCAGACATACCACCGTTCTTTCTGGCGATATCACTATGGAACACAAATAACTCACCGGGAAGTTCTACGATTGATGCATTTTGATTGTCAGCTTCAACTAATTTCAAGCGAGACCATTCCCATTTAGGATGAAATACACTCTGGTAACTCAAGCTCTCTGCAACCCAAGGAATATTGAGAAGTTCCTTAATTTCGTTGCTGGTTGAGAAATATCTCCACCAACGACCTTCAATACCATTACCAGAGTGGTTACCGTTGGTCTCAAGAATCTCCGTTCCGTAATTTGCCGTAATATCATGAATAATCTTCAAGAAGTCATGAAATGCATTGATCTCGTCCATAATACCGTGTGTATAACGAGGATCTTTTGTGTACTTGCTGACAGCCAAAAGATCAAGAGTGTCACCGTTAAGAATAATCTTGGATGGCTTTGTTTCCTGAACTACCTTATAGAAGATATTCAAAGTCTTTTCACAATGGACACCAAAATGCATGTCACCGATAACCAGTGCAATTTCGTTAGCTTCCTCTTTAAAAGTAACCTGTGGTGGCGTATAAGCTCTCCATTCCCTATTGTTAAGGAAATCCTCAATCTTCTTTTTCCTCAATTCAACAGGACTCATATATGGAACACCAGCCATTATGTTATCTACCGGATCATAATAAGGATCTGGTTCGTTTTCTGTAATAACATCAATAGGAATGTCATTATCATCAAAAGTTTCCTCTTCTTCTATGATGGTGGTTTTCTTGACACCTCTTCTTCTACCCGTAATATAATCATATACGGTTGATCTAGGGATATCCAATAATTGGGATATTTCAGAGTTTGTTTTGCCTTCAGAATTAAGCTTTAAAACTTCGGCTTTAAGCTCTTCCCTGTTTGTGTATTTGTTCATATGTTTCGGGTATATTAATGATAGAAGGTCTACTTGTCAAATATTTTTTTATTAAACGGGTAGTAAAGATCGATAAATATTTAAAACATATGGCCCTTTTACCTCTTGATCCATTGACCCACATGCCAGATAAAGATTCAAAAACATCTTGGAAAGATTTCCTTGTGAAACCTGCCATAATGTTGGCTGTTTTTGTTATTATTGGATATATAACCATGTGGATGTCTATTAATTTCGTAAAACAAGACAAATTTGCAGAATACGTCCAACAGCAGATACAAAATGATACCAGACAAGACAATGATGCTAAACAAAGATTTGAAATTATACAAGGTAAATTAGAAACAATTATAACACAGCAGGTTTCTTATAGCGAACAATTAAAAGCATATAACCAAGTTATGTTGGGTATCCAAAAACAAGTAGATAATCTCGATGAGAGATTAAAGTATTTGGAAAGAACAAATCATAACGGATTGTCGAATTAAAAAAAAACATTTTTATTGAAAAATTAACTTCATTTATAAGTATAAAATAATAAATGAGCAATGTTGTAGGAAATCTTAATCCTTTTTTACATTGGTATAACCCTTTAACAAAAACAGAAGGTTCTGCTCTTAGTGGTTCCACACCACCAAAGCCGATTGGGTTTATACCAATGGCTGGTAGTTTAAACGGAGAATTTCTTTTACCTTCACAACTTTCTTCTTATTATGGTTTTGATCAGGTACAGCAACAAGGCGAAGGTCAAACGATTTATATAATTGATGCATACGGTAGCAAGTTTTTACAACAAGATTTTAATGATTTTTGTTCTCAATTTGGATTACCTAATAAAACAATAACCATTTATTATCCACAAGGCCAAACTGATTGGGACAATGTACCAGTTAATCAAGTAGACAATTTAACACATTGGGCAATTGAAACATCACTTGATGTTCAATATGCATACGCAATGGCACCAAAAGCTAATATTGTCGTTGTCGTTGCACAAGATAGTAGTTCAGCTAATTTATTTGCAGCTGTTCAATATGCAGTTGATACATTAGGTGCAAAAATCGTATCAATGAGTTTTGGTGGTCCAGAAGATATTTTTTATTTTAATTCTGGTAGCACTGATGATACAGTCTTTAAAAACAAAGGTTGTGTTTTCGTTGCATCATCCGGTGATAACGGTGAGGAAGTCAATTATCCAGCATCATCAAATTATGTAATAGGCGTTGGTGGCACGGTCTTATCGGGTGGAAATGCACAAAATTATAATAATAATACCGGTCCTTTTGTAGAAACAGCATGGAGTTATAGCGGTGGTGGATATAGCAAAATAAATCCAGTACCTGATTTTCAAAAGGGATTTAACATTTATTCGGGAAGAGGTGTACCCGATGTTGCATATAATGCCGGTGCTTATGTTGCTGTTAAATTTACAGATCCTTTTACAAATCAAAACGGTTGGATTAGTGTTGGTGGTACTAGCGCAGGTGCGCCACAGTGGGCAGCATTGTTAGCAAGAAAAGCAACATACGGTAATTTATATTTTAACTCACAAGGTGTACTTGCACAGTTTTATAAATTTGCTGCTGATAACTATAGCAATTATTACAATGATATAACATCAGGAAGCAATCCTTTGCCAAGCGTAAAAGGATATGATTTCGTAACAGGTCTTGGAAGTCCGATTGTTTATACGGATATTTACGGTATCGCGTTGCCCACAAAAACACCAACAAATACACCGACAAATACCATAACACCAACAACTACACCATTAACACCAACACCTACAAGTACACAAACAAGAACACCGACTAGATCGAATACTCCCACAAAAACAGGTACACCGACAAACACTCAAACTCCTAGCCAAACTGCTACGGGTACACCGACAAATACGCCTACAAACACGGCAACGGTTACTAGTACACCCACTCCTCCTCCTACACAAACAAGTACACCAACTCCTACAAATACATTAACACCAACGCAATCGCCTACTCAGACTGCGACTCAGACAGCAACACAAACGCAGACTCAAACGCAAACTCAAACACAGACTCCCACAAATACTGTTACGGCAACTCAAACATCTACACAGACACAGACGCAAACTCCTACAAATACAAACACGCCTACAAATACTTCAACTGTTACAAATACTCCTACACCGGCAGTTACACAAACAAACACACCCACTCAAACTCAAACACAGACACAAACACAGACTCCATCACAAACACAAACTCCTACACAGACTCAAACTCAAACTCAAACACAGACTCCTACACAGACACAAACTCAAACTCAAACACAGACTCCTACAAATACCGTTACGTCAACGCAGACGACAACACAAACACAGACTCCTACAAATACAAATACACAAACAAATACATCGACTGTTACAAATACGCCCACTCCTCCTATTACACAAACAGGTACTCCAACCCAGACTGCTACTCAGACTCAAACTCCTACACAGACTCAAACGCAGACTCCGTCACAAACACAAACTCCTACACAGACACAGACACAGACACAAACGTTTACTCCTTCTAGAACACAAACCGGTACACCGACACAAACAAAAACATCGACACCATCTAATACACAAACGCAAACACCTACTCCGAGTCAAACTCAAACCCAAACACCAACTCAAACCCAAACACCAACCCAAACGATAACACCAACATCAGATCCTGCTGAAGTTTATCAAGACATTATTGCATATTGGACGTTTGATGAACAGAGAGGCGTAAGATATGATTTAACCGGAAACTATCCGTTGTATGATGATTCTACAAGTACAACAGGATTCATAGGTACAAATGTAATAGGAAACGGTGCCGCTGTATTTTCCGGTACAAGTTATTTAGACACACATGATCCAGTAGTAATAAGTCCTGACAATACATTAGCTAATGCAATATGTACGATATCAACTTGGTTTAAAGTAACAGATTCTTCACAAAGTGGTACAATTATTTCAAATTATCCGTCTTCTAGTAATTCACCTAATTTCATTAATGTATCTTTTGTTGGTGGTGCTTCTCCTGCTTTAAAAATATACTTTAATAATTCGCTTTCGCCTCAATATTATTATTTCACAACAAGCCCAACAGATCCAACATTATATTGGCAAAATCTTGTAATAACATTGCAAAATGGTAATGTTAGTATTTTTGTAAACGGTCAAAAGCAATTTTCATATTCAAATCAAACTTTTTCGGGAAATCAAAGATTTTCATTTGGTTATAGATTTTATGGTTATATCGATGAAACAATAATTTGGAAAAAAGTTCTTCTTGATGCTGATATTACATGGTTATATGAGTATAATAAAGCCAGAGCAGAATTAATAACACCAACACCTACAACATCTGTTACTCAAACTCAGACAAATACACAGACTGCAACGCCGACAAACACACAGAGTAATTCACCCACACAAACACAAACACCGACAAAAACATATACACAAACACCAACAAATACAGTAACCAGTACCGCACAAAGCACACAAACGCCAAGTGTAACACAAACGGCAACTCCAACGTATACAGTAACACAAACACAAACACCATCTAGGTCAAATACACAAACACCAACAGCTACACAAACAAACACACAGACTCCAACTCAAACACAGACTCAAACAAGAACACCGACAGCGGGAGCAACGCAAACTCCAACAGTTACACAAACTCAAAGTCAGACCCCTACAAACACACAAACACAGACTCCTTCAAACACAAATACGCAGACAAGTACAACATCCAGAACACCAACACCGACAAATACACTAACACAAACACAAACACCAACTTTAACTCAAACATTACCAAATATTTTATCTGGTGTTATAGCATACTGGACTTTTGACGAACCGTTTATAAAAACAACAACATATGCTGGTCCTTGGTATAATTCTATTAGTAATGATTATACAATATATAATGATAATGTAAATCTACCAAATGTTTTAGTAAATAGTTCTGGTGTTGGAAAAATAAATAATTCTGTTTTTAATACTCTTAATAATTCAAGTAATCAAAAAACACTTTTGTCTACAAAAGATACAGTTCCTTTAAATGGTGATTTTACTTTTTCTTTTTGGTTTAATTCTTATATTTCAAATGCCCATAATAGTGGTGGTTTATTTAAAACTGGAAACGGTGATATTCAAATTTATGCATTAAATGGTGTTTTAAATTTTGCATTTAATAACATTGTGATAACATCGGCACCAATATCAGTAGCTGTTTGGTATCAAGCGGTTATAACCCGAAACGGTTCAGACGTTAACTTTTATTTAAATGGTAATCTTATTAGCGGACCTTATGGTTTTTCAAGTAATTTTACAGATACATTTAATTTCTTTTATTATGATACTAATTCAGGTTCCAGTTTCAATGGGTATATAGACGAAGCAATCGTATGGGATGTTGGCTTAACTGATGTGGATGTTTTTTCTTTATATCAAAGAGATAGTGTGGCGGAATTACCATTAACGACACCAACTGCTACACCGACCCTTTCTTTATCTCAAACACAGACTCAAACTCAAACTCAAACTCAAACCCCTACACAGACACAAACTTCAACTCAAACTCCTACACAGACACAAACTTCAACTCAAACTCCTACACGTACTCAAACGCAAACACAAACTCCTTCACGAACACAAACTCAAACTCCTACAAATACGGCTTCAAGTACAGCAGGTGTTACACAAACACCCACAGTTACACAAACTCCTTCAAACACACAGACCCCTACACAGACACAAACTTCAACTCAAACTCCTACACGTACTCAAACACAAACACAAACTCCTACACGTACTCAAACGCAAACCCCTACGAATACCGTGTCAGGTACACCGGATATTACACAAACACCCACAGTTACACAAACTCCTTCAAACACACAGACTCCTACCAGAACACAAACTTCAACTCAAACTCCTACACAGACACAAACTCAAACTCCTACAAATACGGCTTCAAGTACAGCAGGTGTTACACAAACACCCACAGTTACACAAACTCCTTCAAACACTCAAACGCCTACACAGACACAAACTTCAACTCAAACTCCTACAAAAACAAATACGCCAACATATACACAAACACCAACACAAACTCAAACTCCTACACAAACACAGACTCCTACACAGACATCCACTCAAACTCAAACTCCTTCACGAACACAAACTCAGACACAAACTCCTACACGCACCCAAACTCAAACACCAACGAATACACAAACTTCTACACAGACACCATCAGTAACACCATCTAGTACTTCTATTCCACCATTACTACACGTAGATAGTGTTAATGGTTTTTACATTAATGATTTTGAGGCTGGTTCTTATGGTGATCCTTCTCTTTTTTTAAAACAAATTCCTGCTTCTGGTTCTCCTGTTGGACAATATGGTTTTTATTCAGCAGTAGACCCATCAAATACATATTTGTATGTTGCTTTTAGAACTAATACTAATACTTTTCCGTATGATGCACAGGTAAACATATATGACATCAGAACAAAAGAACTTATCAAAAAATTAGTCTATGGTGATAGTTTTAAACAAGGGTTTAATTCAACTTATGGTATAACAAAAATAGTGTTTAATAATGAAGCAACAATTGCATATTTTGCTGTTGAGACAAATTCAGGTTTTGCTGGTATAATAAAATATGATATTGTAAACGACCAATCATCATTGTTACAATTTAGTAGTAGTAATACTGGGATTGAAACGAATCCTACTCTTTTTAGTAATAATAATTTTGAAGATATGGGAGTTGATGCTTTTGATAATTTAATTGTTTATTATTATAATTTTAATTTAAGTTCCGGTAATACTACTTTAATATATGAAATATGGTCATCTTCTTCAAATATTTCCTTTATTTATAATAAATCATTTAGTATTACTAATTCGGGTTTTACTAGAGGTAAAATTCAAATATATAGTAATCTTTCCAATAATACAACTGATATATTCCTAAGCTATTATGGGGGAATAATTTATATTAATAATGTTACGTCATCAAACACAGTTTCATATAATCCTGATATCACAGGAGGAGACCGCATAATACATTCACAATTATTGTATACGGACCCAAATGATAAAAAATTAAAACTTGCATATGCTTTAGTAAATGGAAATTTTAAAATTTTAAATTTAACAGATAGCGGGTATCCAACAGTTCCTTTATTAACGAATAATCCAAACATATTACCACCAATAATAGCAATACAAACTCTTCCTATTAATACTGGTTTTGGTGGGTCTCCTCAAAATTATGTTACTGATATAAAAATTTCAAATGATAACAAATATTTTTATATAATATCTGCTGATACAATTAGGAATATATGTCAAATTAATTCAGTTAGTTTTGATTTAAAACAAATTACAGGCGATGTCCCTTCTATACAAAGTGTTTTTAATGATATTTCTGTTATACCGGATGAATTTATTATCAATACAGATAATAAAAATATAAAAATAATTGATCCTAATTTATCGGGTATTGGTGTTAGTGGTGGAAGAGATCCTTTAATTGGATCTATAAATATTGATCCTGTTATTACTGTAGGTAATTCAGATGCTACACCAAAAATAACATCTGTAACAGTACATAAAGCAAATAAACAAATATTGGCAGCTGTAAACTTTACAAACAATACAGCAAATTCTATTAATCTTATATTTAATGATACTATTATTATTTTAACACCGGGTATTTCTATTGCATGTGTTTTAATATATGACCTAAACACACTTTCATTCTTGGGACAAATGTGTTTATTTGATCCAAGTACAAACCCAATTTCACCTCAATTTCCATTTAATTATCAAATATTAGATATTGCATATAATCCATATGATAAAAATCATCCATACATATATGTTGCATATGCAGTACCCGGTAATAATGCCGGTGCTTTTTACGTGTTGGATAACACATGGAGTTTAACAAACGGAAGTAATAATATACCGTATGTACCATACAGTATTATCTCTGGTCCATCCGCCAATATTAATAAAATTAGTTACAATTATCCATCAACATTAGATGGTTCATCTCCACCATATTTTAATTTTAATTATGATGACAATACGGTAATTTGTTCTTCTTTTGATTTTCTTAATTCTGCAAGTAATAGTGTATTTTTATATACACCAAATTCAAATTCATATGTAACATTACCGTTTAAATCAACTGGTGGAAAAATCATAAGAGATTTGAATAACAATAATATATATTATGTTTCCTACGGTTTTTATAATACAGCTATATATGGTAATAAAAAAATAACAAAAATAGATTGCACGACATCAACGCCAACAATTACAGATATACCGATTAATGATTATGGTAGCACATTTACATATTCATTAATAGGTGGTTATTCTTATTTATATGCTGTTAGTTTTAATGCTGATACTGATTATAAATGTGAATTAATCGTATTTGATATCAAATATAATCCATCAACGGGGATATCAAATTTTTTCAAATCCAAAACATTTCCATTAATAGCAGAATCCACAGAATATTATAATTTAGAAACTACAAATGTTTTTGATTATGCTTATTTAATAAATTATGGACATGTCTATACCATAGACATGTCAACTGATCCGTCTGTAAAAAATCCTATTATAAAAACCGTAAATTCAGGATACGATTTAAGAGGATCATCTAAATTAACAATATATAATTCATCAAACGTTGTTCCTGTACCGATTATAACACCCACAAGAACCAATACACCCGTACCATCAAACACACCTACACAGACTCAAACACAGACTCAAACACGTACACAGACTCAAACACGTACACAGACTCAAACACAGACACAGACTCAAACACAAACTCAGACTCAAACTCAGACTCCTACTTATACACAAACTCCTACAACGACACGGACTCAAACTCCTACACAGACTCAAACACAGACCCAAACACGTACACAGACTCAAACACGTACACAGACTCAAACACAGACACCATCTCAAACTCCTACACAGACTCCGACACCGACACCTGTTCCACAATTAGAAGGTTCTCTTGTTTCAATTTTACCTGATGGTAGTTCAAATACAGGTAATGATTACATCACAGAATTCAATTTAAATTCATTATTAGTATCATTAAAAAATTATAATAATAATAAAAATTATTATGTTGCAACGCTTGAATACAATGCTGATAGAAATCAAATATGGGTTGTGACAGTTGATGCTGTTAATTCATCAGGTGGTGCTATTGAAATATATAACGTTGATCCAAATTATAATCTTTTATATTCAAATACTATTTCAATATCTCCTGCTTATTTTAATCCTTTTCAACGTTACGATGATTGCTTATGTAAATTTTCACCAGACTATAAATATTTTTATATCGCATATTTAAATGGTATAGTAGAATACAATATATTAACTAATACATTTAATGGTAACAATTTTGGTGTTTTGGGTAGTTTATTGTCCCACAATCCACAAGATATGGCTGTTGATCCAAATGATTTAACAACATCAGGTCAAAGTTTAAGCGCAATATATGTGTTTTCTAATTTTGGTAACGATTATCGTTTAACAAAAGTTAAAACTACCGTTGGTGGTGGAAATTATTTACCGCCTATAGATTCAACGGATTTTGTCTGGTCTGCTTCTTTTGGTGGTTTTAATCCATTTGATGATGGAATAGATACATTTGCTGTTGATCCTAATAGAGACGTAATTTGGTTGTATTCAAATAATGGTAATTTGTATCAATATAACAAATCTGGTAATAGAATCGGTCAAGATAATCAATATACTTTCAAATATAAAGTAATTTCCGGTGCCACTGGTTTTAATTCTAAAATTTTATTAAATTCAAAAGGTGATAGACTTTATATATTAAGAACTGATGGTTCTACAGTCAGTGGGCATGTTACATGTTATGATGTTAGCAATTCTTATGGTATAAACGGTTCAACGCCAACCATGCTTTTTGACACAAATCTAAATCTGAAAGTTGATGTGTTTAATCAAAATATTTTTAAAATATCAAAAACAACAATTCAAGATCTTTATGTTTTTGGTTTAGGAAAAGATGGATCGGGTAACTATTATATGTATTTTGTTAATGCGATTACAGGTAATCTTGTTTCCACTTCAAAGATTAACAGCAATGGTAACGTAGGAGCAAGATCACTTGCGGTTATACCTAAAATAACAGTATCAATATTTGATAATAGTAATGCTGTGGCATATTGGACATTTAATGAAAATGCCCAATATGGACCTTGGTATAATTCGGTAAATAGCAATTATACATTATTTACTTCTTCTAATCTTAATAGTCTACAAGCATATTCTGTTCCTAATGCTGGAAGATCAGGACTTACTGGTGATAACGCAGTTGCGTGTTCATACGATCCTAAATCTAATTTAATAACAAGAGATAATATTTCTTTTGTTGGTGATTTTTCAGTTTGTTTCTGGTTTAAAGTTTATAATAATAGCTCCTCTGCTGGAATATTTAGAACACGTGATGATACTTATCAAATATCATATAATTCAAGTGGAAGCTTATCAGCAATTATAGGAGGTAATTCCATTAGTAACTTCGCACAACAAATAACAAATAACACTTGGCATCATCTTGTTATGGTTAGAAGAGGTTCATATGTTTATATTTATTTAGATGGTCAGATAGTTTTAACAGCGACATTTTATAATCAAGATGTTGCTGCACCTATTCAATTCTTTTATCCAATCATTGGTACTAATCTTTCTGGTCTTATAGACGAGGCGATCATATATAACAAAGGTTTATCTGATGATGAAATCAAATATATATACGAACTTTATTTATATAATTTATATAACCAAAGTGCTGGAGCAGCTTTACCTCTAACGACACCAACGGCAACCCAAACGAGAACACAAACACCAACACAAACAAGAACACAAACGCCAACATTAACACCTGTATTTTTTAATATTGATTATGCATTAATTGGTGGCGGTGGTGGTGCCGGTAAAGGTCAATTTGACTTTAATGGTAATTATAAAAACGGGAATGGTGGTGGTGCGGGAGCAACTAGCAGCGGTTCTCTTAAAATACGTGCTGGTGATTATATAAAAATACAAGCAGGTGCTGGTGGTCAAGGTGGTTCGGCCCCACAGATTGGTAATTATCTTGGTAGTGATGGTGTTGGTGGAGGATCTAGTAATATAAGTGTTAATGATGTAATAAAGGATACTGCTACTGGCGGAGGCGCAAGTAATCAATCAGGTCCAAGTGGTCAAGGTAATGGTACGGGTTCAGGTGGTGATGCCTTCACGTTGTATCCCGGTACTAATGTTCCATCGAAATACAGTAATGATCCGGGAGCTAACGGAACAGCTAGTATTACGATAGCGGGTCAGTATTATGCTGGGCAAGTTGGTGGATCTGTAACAACTTCTGGTAATCTTGTTACAATAACAGCTGGTACAAGCGTAGCTACGATATATACAAAAGCTCGTTGACAAACTAAAAAAATTTGTTAATATAACAATATGTCACATTCAATAATCTCAAACAATATTTTAAAAACCATTAAGGCTTTTGACAAGAAGAAGTATCTTAGTAAAAGACCCAAGGGAATGAGCGATTCCGAGTGGAATGAATATGTAAAGGAATTCAAAACCGAAAAGCTTGTCTTCCTTGGAAAGGCACCAAAGTCTAGGGCGATTTCTTCAAATAAATCAAATCGTGATGAAGAGTAAGTATCTTCATGCCCTATAAGATAAGCAAAGTAAAAGGCGGATACAAAGTCTGTAAAAGATACGGAAAAAAGAAATGCTTCAGCAAAAAGCCCTTGTCAAAAGCAAGGGCTAAAGCTCAATTAAGAGCAATTGGTTATTATTCTCACAACGAATCAATCAATTTAAAAAGAATATTGTCTGAAGCATTAGAAAGTGCTTTGTAAGTATATACGTGAAAAGAAACAGACCTTATAAACAAGGTATCGTCAATACGGAAAATCATCCACCATTATTAAAAGGACAAATCGTTGAAATATTGGAAGAACACGACGAATACTACAAAGTAAGATTATATTTAACCGGAGGAATTGAAACTGTAAAAAAAGAAGAAATTTCCATAAATTAAAACTTGATATTGGAAATCTTTTGATATATATTTATAAATAGCAGGGTAGACAAGTGGTTAAGTCGTCACGCTCATAACGTGAAGATCGGGGGTTCAAATCCCTCCCCTGCCACCAAATGCCAGCATAGCTCAGTTGATAGAGCACGGGTTTTGTAAACCTGAGGTCGTCGGTTTGATCCCGACTGCTGGCTCCAATTTTGGCCCCATAGTGTAGTGGTTTCGCACGTTAGGTTTTCAACCTGAAAGGCTGGTTTCAAATACCAGTGGGGCTGCTTTTGTAAAGCAAATAAAGTTTTTTAATTTTTAATCCAGTTATTTTTTCAACGCTCTTAAATATTCCATTTAAATCTTTTTTATAAAAAATATCTATTGGTTCATTAACTGCTTTTATTTTTAAATCTACTTCTGGTGTATAATAACCTTTTATTTCTGTTATTTTGCCGTTTACTCTAAAATCAGGATGATATTTTCTAAATATTCCTTTAGTATCAGTATACTGAAAAACATCATTACATCTTTCAATTTTTATATTTTTATTTTTACAAAAAATATAAAAAGCTAGTTCATATGTACTATCAAAGTAAACACCATTGTACCAACCATGTTTGCCTTTGCCTGATCCTCTCCTGTAACCACCAGATGTAATTGGAACTAAATAAGATTTTTGTAAAGATTTTAAACATTTATCTGAACATGTTTTTCTTCGTCTTATTAAAAGTTCTTGCTTGCAAATAACACAAAATTTAGTTCCATATTTTTTTTTAAATGTATTTTTGACTTTTTGTTTTTGTGAATCTGAAATTAATCTTCTGCTATTGTTATAAGTTGCACTACATGACTTAGAACAAAATATATTTTTAGATTTTTCTTTTAATTCTAAATTACAATTTTTACATTTCATAAATATACTTATAATCACGGATATAGTATATGTTCAAAAATATAAAAAATCTTTACATTTTAAAATTTTGTATAAGTATTATCATACAATCGGGAGTGTAGCTCAATGGTAGAGCATTTCGTTGCCAACGAAATTGTTGTGAGTTCGAGTCTCATCACTCCCTCGTTTTGAAACCTATACTTGGACATATTTATATTAATATAATCAATACCTTGAAAATAATAAGTATATATGTTAGTTATGTTGACTCCAGACGATGGTGCTTTGTTGGGTGTTATACTACTTGTCTTTCTTGTGGGTTATGTAATTTTTTCAATTCTGTTAAAAATTATTGACATAATAATAAAAAATTGTAAGTTTTAGAAATGGGAGTGTGGCTGAGTCCGGTTTAAGGCACTCGACTTGAGATCGAGCGTACCCTAAAGGTACCGTGGGTTCAAATCCTACCGCTCCCGCCATTTTCATGGAGACTATCGTTCAATGGTAGGACTTAGGTTTGTGGCACCTATAATTTGGGTTCAATTCCCAATAGTCTCCCTTGACTTATGTAGATAAATATAATAAGATATAAAAATGAAAACAATTTTATCAAAACAGGAAAACGGAGACGTTTTATTTGAAATTCACAACAATGATAAAATTGTAGTAAGTGGAAAATTTGATGGTAAACAATTAAAGGAAATTGGTCAAAGATATGTTTTTCCTGAAGATGGTTTGGTTCATTCTCATATATCAACAAAATCTTTTAAGTTAGATTTAGAATTTGAAAAACTACTTTTAAAAGTTCAAGAAATTTTAGATTTAGTTGATTATAAATAATGCATCGTTAGCCAAGCGGCTAGGCACAGGTCTGCAAAACCCGGTAGATTGGTTCAACTCCAATACGATGCTCCATATCATATAAGTATATAATATGAATCATTATTATGAAAATATACACGGTTGGTTTAATTTTAAAAATTTATATACCAATATTGTAAATCAATCAAATGATGGCGCACATTTTGTAGAAGTTGGTACGTGGCAAGGTCAAAGTGCTATTTATATGGCAGTCGAAATAATAAATTCTAATAAAAAAATAAAATTTGATTGTGTTGATACGTGGGAAGGCAGTGCGGAGCATGCAAACGAAGAAAGTGTTAAAGAAAAAAATCTTTATAATATTTTTCTAGAAAATATAAACCCAGTTAAACATATTATAAATCCAATAAAATTATCTTCAATGGAAGCAGCAAATTTATATAGTGATAATAGTTTAGATTTTGTTTTTATTGATGCGTCTCATGATTATGAAAATGTTAAAAATGACATTTTAGCATGGTTTCCAAAAGTTAAAACCAATGGAATTATCGCGGGGCATGATTATGACGATCACTGGTCGGGAGTAAAAAAGGCTGTAAATGAATTTATACAAAATAATAATTATAAGTTATCTATAGAACAAGAAACATGTTGGGGTATAAAAAAATAATTTTATACATTAGTGATTGAATATTTTAAAAGTAAAGATCAGCAAAAAATTCGACTCCAATACGATGCTCCATATCATATAAGTATATATGATGAATAACGGGCACAAAAAAATAATACAGACTTATACTCATATAAAAAAAAGTGATAATAACCTTTATCCTCCGGGTTTTGGTGATTTTATAAGCGGTGCGATGTATCTATATACAGAAGCAATAAAAAGAAAATTCAGTTTATATATAGATTATAATAATCATATTATTTCTAATTTTTTAGATAATGATAATTTTTTATCAAGTGATCCTTTTGATTTCTATGATTGTGCAGGAAAAGGTATTCCTCTTGAATATCTTTTAGAAAATTATAATATGGTAGCTGTTTTGACAAACATTTATCCTTGGGAAGGAATATATTTTGATGATAAACTTTTTGATTTTATTAAAAATTCATTTAAACCAAAAAAAGATTTAAAAGATTCTGTAGATCAAATAAAAAATGATTTAAATCTAGATGATTATGAAGTTTTACATATAAGAATGGGTGATATATTTCTTTTACATCATACTGATTCTGTATCTGATGAAGTTATAAAATCAATATCGGAGCAGATTTCTCTTGATACTAAAAGAGATAAAAAGATTTTTATAGCATCAGATTGTAAATATGTTAAATATAAACTAAAAGATAAATATGAAAACTTATCTTTTATAGATAATGAACCAATACACATCGGATCTAAAGAAAACTTTTCTTTGGAAAATACCAAAAATACACTAATTGATTTTTTTATAATGTCTGGATCAAAATATATTTATTCATTTTCTGAAAATGGTAACAGTGGTTGGTCTCTTAGGTGTTCACAAATATATAAAATTCCCATGATGAAATACAGATTTTAAATTATGTGTTTTGATTATAATTCAGCAAATAATACTCTTTATGGTAATCAAGATAACGCAGGATTTTATTCTTGTATAAATCAAACTAAACTTGGTCTTTATAGTTTAATTTCAAATTCAATAATACCTGAAAAAATATCATTTGAATATACCTTAAAACCATATAAAGAAAATCCAAATGATGATGTTTTTGATTTAATTTATAGGACAAATCATGAAAATATAAAAAAAATAAATATTGGTTTTGATTATAAAAATTTTGATGTTAACTATATTGACTATGATAATATAGACTTTGATAATTTAAAAAAAATAAACGATGCTTTTTTTAATCCTTCTGATTTAGTATTAGAAAGAATTTCTTTTTTAGAAAACAAATATAATATAGATTATGAAAATACTCTTTGTGTTTTCCATAGAGGTAATGATAAATTTACAGAAGTTAAACCAACACCTTTAGATGTTTGGGTAAAAGTGGCAAAAGATTTTGGTGAAAATTATAGAATATTGGTACAAACAGATTCTTTAGATGCAAAGGATTTTTTTGTTAAGAATTTATCTAATACTTTTATTTTTGAAGAAATGCTTTTTGAAAATGTTGGCGGTAATGTTAAACCAAAAGTTGATAAAACAAATTGGATTATTAATTTTGAAAGTGTTGTCAGGATTGTATCTAAATGTAAAATACTTTTAACACATCATGGTAATTGTGGTTTTGCTGCTGTAATGTTTCGTGGTAATACCGAAAATGTTGTACAAATGCAAAAATATGCTTGATGTTACCTTTGTTTTTGATAAGATATATAAATAACGTGATGTCGCCTAGCGGCTATGGCACTTGCTTTGGGAGCAAGGAATCGAGAGTTCGAGTCTCTCCATCACGACCAATTTATTGAAGTGTAGCTCAATGGTCGAGCGATCCCCTGTTAAGGGATTGGTTGTAGGTTCGAGTCCTACCACTTCAGCCACACGTTAGTAGCTCAATTGGTAGAGTCGCAGTCTCCAAAACTGTTGGTTGTGGGTTCGAGTCCCTCCTAACGTGCCATTTTTTATTTGACACAAGAACGTATCGGTGTTAAATTATATTAAGGATGTATCTGCTTGTCAAAATGCAGACAAGTTGGTATCGGTGAATGCCCGATCTGTACAATGCTTCTGGAAATTCCGGGGCAGTCCTTGCAAGGCTGTACAGGAACAACATATGTGGGAGTTGCGCCCCGCCATCCAAAAATATGTTGTGGTCGCACCCATCTGAAGGGCATGAGCGAGGAAAGGCCAAAGAGATAAAAATAAAGCTCGCACAATTTTCTTGCATAAAAAACAAAAGTGTTTAATATATCAACCATGACATACGATAATATAGTTTCAGACTTAGAGGGTATTCTCAAAACCCTTATTCCTATTGCGGACAGAGTTGGGAACAATGAGATAAGAATCTCAAAGACTAGAGCAAAGGAAATGTTATTAGAAATAAAAAGAATTAACAATGAAAAATCAAAAGCAAAAAGCAAACACATCAGAAGAGAACCAGCATGGCTCGACAGACCAGAATAATGAAAAGTATGAATATAGTAATCATGGTCCCTTTCGTGTAAAGTTATCTAAAGAACTTTTAGATAAGTTTGATAAAGACCATAAATCAAAAAAGGACATTGACAATAATCCTAAAAATATTACACTTGAACAAGCAAAAGAACAAATATGGAAGTTCCAAAAACCTTAACAGAAACATTGATCGAAGCACTTAAAATCCTTTCGGTTGATATTCAATCAGAAGATGGCGTTGCAAATTCTGCAATAGCAGAAGCTGCTCAGAGATTAGAAGAGCTTCATCTTGAAAATATTGCTCTTAAAAATGATTTGCATCAACCAGAACTATGTAATGAAAGATACAATAGATTGGTTGTGGAATGTAACGAATGGGAAGAGCTTTGTGATGATATGTATGATTTCTATGATACACCACCTAGCATTGAAGAGAGATACTTTTTCTTAAAAAAACATTATGGCGAATAATAAAATTAAAGCTTCTCAAATAGAAGGTCTGGTTGAATACATCAGCACTCAACACAAGATTGATGAGAAAATTATGGATTGTTTGGATAAAGATCATAAGATGATCGAAGATCTTTATAAGAAACTTTCTTCTCTTGGTTTTTTAGTTCAGTTAGGATTTTTCTTTACAAACCTATTTTTTATCATTATCTTGGTAATCTATGTCTGGAACAAGCATTAATATCATAACACCATCCGGTATGTTTGGTCCACAAAAGGATTATCTGGTCGAATCCATTATTCGTGCCATCTCCGATCATTTTGCATCTGAAGAAGAATGGGCGGAAAAATATGGTACTGATTTTGAAAATGATATATTTATGATTCATCGGTTTTGCTGGTGTGATAGCGAAGATTGTGCATGGTGTAGAGTAGAAGATCCTGCTCCCAATTTTCATTACAAACCATTGGATTTTAAAGTTAATTGGTATAAATACATTGGTAGAAGCATGGAATATAATAAAAATATTTCAATAAATGACTGTATTGAAATATTAAAAAATTGCATAGAATCAAAACAAAAATAAAATGGACCCTGATAAATTCACAACAATTTTAAAAGCTGGCGTACTTGAATACGATGCAGAAAATTATTGCCCTGCTGTTTTACCAATGCGTTCATTTTTTGAAATGGAATTGACACCAAAGATTGCTGCTGGTTTTCTAACTGCAATGGTAGAAGCAATGGTTGATCGTGTTCCAGAAAATGAGCAGATTGAATTTGAAAAGAAAACTCTTTCTTTATTTAAGAAAATGATTAAAATAAGGGAAGATCATACTGAAAAAATTAAACTGTCTATAGAAGACGAGTAATCATATTACCCTGTAGTGTAATGGTAACACCACAGTTTTTGGCACTGTTATTCATGGTTCGAGTCCATGCGGGGTAGTTGGGTTTTTTAATATATAAGTATTGTATATGGAAGCCCCTAAAATAGACAGGAATATCATAAAATGGTCTGGTTATTACAATTCACCAGAACAGGCTGACGAAATTTTAAAAGAAAAAACAAAAGATATAGCAAGAATTGAAAAAAAATTAGTTGTAAGTTCTAAAAAAGAATTAATAAATAGAAAATGTCACGGCTTGTTTTTATATAAATTTACGGTAATATTGTGTGATGAAAACAAAAAGTAAAATATTTTTAGATATGGATGGCGTATTAGCTGATTTCTTTGGGGAAACAGCAAAGCTTTGTGGTAAAAAACATTACAAAGAACTCACACATGATGATATATTCAATTTGATGGAGTCTCTTCCGAACATTGATGATTATTTTGCAAAGCTTCCTGTGTTCAAATCGAACACCGTTCTTTTAAAAAGAGTTTTGGATGTTGCTGACTGTTTTTATATTTGTTCTGCTCCTCTTGTCGATGAAACTGAACCAGAAGATACAAAAAGAAATGTGTTCTTTAAGAGACAATCAATGTTAGGTAAAATGTTATGGATTCATAATAATCTTTCCCCGCAACCGGAAAGAATATGTTTTTCACAAGATAAATGGAAAGATGCACCGGCAGTTGAGAAAGATGGAACAATAAACGTTCTAATAGATGATAAAAAGTCTAACATAGAAGCTTGGGAAAAAGCTGGTGGTATCGGTATAAAGTTTCAGGCTGACGAACATTTTGATGATCCAGAGCTTTATTTCATACAGAAAGAACTTGAAAAGGCCATAAAGAAAATAAATAAGCAAAGCAAATACGATGAAATTTTTGATGATGTAATGCAGAAAAAGGGGAATTAGTTTAGTGCTAAAATACCGCATTTGCACTGCGGGGTCAAGGGTTGAATTCCCTTATTCTCCACCAATTTGAATCTTTAAATTGTAAGTATATTTACACATGAAAGACAAAGATTTAAAGATGTTAATGGAAGCTTATGAAGACGTTGTTCTTGATAAGGAAGTTTCACCTGAAGACGAAGATGACTTTGGCGATAGACCAAATCCAGAAGTAGGTCTTGAAGTAAGAGAAGCTGGTGACGATGATTTTAGCGATGATGAACATTCTGAACATGAAGTATCAGAAGATGATATGCATGATAACGAAGAAGAAAAACAAAGAATGGTAGAAGCTCATCTTCATACAATACGTTCACACGCTCATGAAATTCATGAGTGTGTAAAAAATGGTGCAAATATCGAACCTTGGATGGAAGAAAAGATTGCCATTGCAAATGATTATATCGTACACGTTGCAAATGCAATCATGTACCGAAAGTGATTTTTTAAAAATAAAGACAAAAAGCCACTCTTCGGAGTGGCTTTTTTATTTAATATTTTTAATTCTATATCTTTTCTTATAAGATGATCTTTTAGTATTTTTAATATTTCTACCACAAAAAGTTTCAGTTTGAGAATGGCAATTTGGACACAATAATCTTATATTAACGGGAAAATTATTATCAGAATTCCCATCTATATGATCTACATGTAAAGATATTTCTTTATCGTTCCATTTACTTAAATTACATATTTCACATTTATACCCTTTAGTTTCAGTTAAAAATTTTCTTAATGTACCAGAATGACAACTTTCACCTCTTTCTATTTTTTTAATAGTATTATTCTCAAATCTATATCTACCACAACATTTATTACTACAAAATTTACCATATGATGATGATTTATGATAAATAAATTCTTTTTTACATTGTAAACATATTACATTTTCACCTGTATTTTTTCTTTTAGGAAATTTCGAGTTATTATATTTTGCAGCACAAGATTTATTGCAAAATTTTTTGGCATCTTTACTAGTTATTTTGTTATTGCAATTTATACAATTCATATAAATATTTACAATAGTTTATGTACACATTCAAATAGTCTTGTTTTCAAATTGACTTTTTATTTTATTTATAATAATATATAAATATATAAAGTTTGGGAGATTAGTTTAAAAGTAAAACACCTGATTTACATTCAGGATTCAGCGGAGCGTTACCGTTATCTCCTACCATTTTACAATAAATATTAAAGACATATGAGCATTGGTGAAAACAAGCTTAAACAAACCACAGTCTTGGTTTTAAATAAAAACTGGCAAGCGATAAACGTCAATTGTCCAGCGGATGCACTATCTATGATGTATGCAGGGACGGCAACTGGCTTGTTTATCGAAGATGATGGTAATATGACTCCTATGAAATGGGACCAGTGGATAACAATGTCTAAAAATGAAAGCTATTGTTATATTAATACCATAAGAGGAGAGATTGCGATCCCTAAGGTCATTATTCTTTCAAATTATAATAAAGTTCCAAAGAAAAGACCGAAGTTTACCAAAAGAAATATTTGGATAAGAGATGGTGGTGTTTGCCAGTATACCGGAAAGAAACTTTCACCAAATGAAGGTAATATAGATCATATTGTACCTAAAAGCAAAGGTGGTCATACTTCTTGGACAAATTGCGTATTGACCCACAATAAGATCAATGCTATGAAAGGTGACAAAACACCAGATGAAGCAGGTCTTAAGCTTTTGAAAAATCCAAATGCACCAAGAGAAGTTCCAACTTCTTTCTTTATTAGAAATACACACGACATAAAAGAATGGGATATATTTTTAAAATAATTCTTATTTTAATATAAATATTAATAATGGACAAAGATCAAAAATTATTAATTGAAGCATACGAAAAATGTATTTTAAAAAATATATTAAAAGAAAGTTACCATGATGATGAAACTCAAATTGTTTATCTTGGTGATAAAGAATATTTGGTTTGTTTTAGTAAAGAATTGGATAACCGTGTTCAATATGTTTTCGATTATTCAGATTACGGATTAATTGATGGAAATGAAGACCAAATTGCATTATACTCTTATATAAGAGATGGTGGAGATGGTAGAAGATCCGAGAGAATTAAAAACCCAAAACTTGCAAATTTTGTAAAAAGAATTCAAAAAGAGATAGATAATCCTGATATGTGATGCTATAATGTATAAATGACATGGGAACAATATGCTCTTAAACTTGCAGAAGTAGCTGCACTTAAATCCAAAGATCCATATCAGACAGTTGGTTGCTGTTTACTCAGGCATGACAATACCGTTGCTTCTTTGGGGTATAACGGCTTTCCTGCTGGTATGGAAGAGGATTGGTCAAATCGTGACGAGCGTAGAAAATATGTTGTTCATTCAGAGATCAATGCGCTTCGTTACGTTAAGCCTGATGAGTGTTATTTGGCAGCTACAACACTTTTACCATGCAATGACTGTCTCAAGTCACTTGCCGCTTATGGCATCAAAAAAATCATTTATAAAGAGGTTTATAAATTTGACCCATCAACCTTGGAGTTGGCTAAAAAATTTGGTATTGAATTAATCCAACTTAATGCTTGATGGTTTTTTACATCTGATGTAAACTTCACCATAAACTTCCAATTGACCCATTAATGACTGAAACTCTCTCTGTGTTAAGGAATCTAAATCTTTAAGCTTGTTATAAATCTCCTTTGCCTTTTCTTTAAAATGCTTTTCCTTTCCTTTTTTATTTTCCCACTTTAAAGCATCAGCATATGGTTTTTGTTTTGCAGCATAATGTATGGCAGTTAATAAAGAATAACCACCTTTGGCTCTTGTTTGTTTTTCAATCTTGGTTGCACCCGCTTTTCTTTTTGAAAGAAATTCGTGAAACTTTTTATCCAAGCTCTTTTCAATTGCTTCTAAAAATAGATTAAATTTGTCCATCATATATTTATTGTTGACAATGCTGTTATAAATACTTAATATCACACTATGAAAAATGTATTAAAAGATTTTATTTTTGTTTGTGTATTTCTTTTGATTGTTTTTCTTATCTGTATGGTTATGGAATATTTTCCCGGTGTAGTCATTATTATAGTTTCCCTTTTACTTTTGCGTGGTATCTTATGAAGAAGAAAACAAAAAATAAAACATCAACTGTTAAAAAAACAGCGAGTATTCCCATAAATCAATTGGAAAACCTTGATGCTTGGCTTTCTGTTTGGAAGAATACCAAAAAATTACCACATAATAGAATCGTGTGTTCTGTTTGTAAAATAGACTTTATTGGTTTAAAAGGAATCGGTATGTCTCATGCAATGAAAAAGTTTGATGGCGATATTAAGCGTGTATTGACGGAATCTGTCTGTAAGGAATGCAAACCGAAACCTGCGGTTGAAGATAAACCAAAAGTTGTTGAGTTTTTATCCGTGGAAGAAATGGAAGCACGTAAAGATGAGATAAGAAAAACATTGCCGAAGTTTAATCCGAATAGAGAGCCAACTATTTTTGATCTTTCAAAAGACAAAGACATGTGTAAAAAATATACATATTTCGCATGTCATAGACCCGATATCTATCTTGATTATGGGTGCGAAGAATGCGCATTAAAGAAACATTGTGCGTGTCCTATTAAAGATGTGAACAGGGTGGCAGACGGAAGACATAAAAAGAAAAAGAAATGATTGAATATAAACTTGAAAAGGTAAAAGATAATATATTTCACTGTATAATAGAAGATACATATGAACTCGGTATGACCTTTTGTAGGTTACAAGAGTTTTATGAATCACCATATAAGGAAATAAAAGGCAAAAAGTTTAATCTTTTAGACTTTATGAGCTTGTATGTTAAAGAAAGAAAAGAATGTTTTTTTAGTTATCCTCTCGATTGGTGTGGGTTTAATATTCCAGACAATGTTTTTAGAAAGTTTGAAACTATTGAATTTGATGATATCAACAAATATGATTTAACAATTGCTGATATATACGATAATATACTGAAAGAAATAGGAGATAATCGCTTTTATCTCATAGCATCAGAAGGAAGCGATAAAGTAACACTAAACCATGAAATATGTCATGCTTTTTATTATCTGGATAAAAATTATAAAAAGATTACAGACAATCTTATTTCAGAAAATATAAATAGCAAAACAAAGACTAAATTGGAAAAGGCTTTAAAGGATTTGGGTTATAAAAGTAAAGTATATAATGATGAAATCCAAGCCTATCTATCAACTGGATATGATTGTTTGCTTGAATTTACCAGTGCAACAGAAGAAAGAAAATTAGAAAAGATTAGCAAACTATTTGTTGATAACTTTAAGAATTTCAACAATTGATGGTTCAGTGTTTTGATTATGAATTGTAAATTCAGGATTTTCAGGTCTTTCATATGGTGAAGTAATTCCCGTAAAATCATTTATTAAACCGGCTCTTGCTTTTTTATATAAACCTTTGGGATCTATCTTTTCACAAGTTTCAAGAGGTGTATCCATAAAAACCTCTATAAATTTAGCATTAGAATATTTTGTTATAATATCTCTTGCAGTATCTCTCATCTCCTTTAAAGGAGAAATTAAAGCAACAATAACAACCTTTGCCTTTTTAAATTCAATCGCAGTTCTAGCCAGATAAATTACATTATTAACAAAAGCAATTCTTTCATTTAAAGAAAAACCATATTTTCTTTCAAGACTATTTCTTATTTCATCACCGTCTAAAACAATAGAGTCTTCTATACAAGAAGACAAAGCTCTGGCAAGTGTTGTCTTGCCAGAGCCAGAGAGTCCTGTTATCCAAATTACAGAATTAATCATCTTCTGGATCACATCTATTACCGTCAAAAATATTCAAATAATTTTCCAAAGCATCAGTAATAATTGTTGCAATTGTAACATTTTTATTGATTGATTCCTGAATAAGATATTCAAGAATTTCTCTTGGATATTCAGAAAGATCAATATCTAGCTTATTCTTTTTCTTAAGAAGAAAACCACCGGTTTCAAGAGGTTGGCATTCAAATTCATCTCCCGATTGGAGACCAAGAGAAGCAACTTCCTCATCGGTAAAAGTTAAAAAATATTGGGGTTGTGTTTGAATTGTTTTAGTCATAACGTGAATATATTAACAAAAAATACAATATTGTCAATATTCAATATAAATATTTCTATGACATTTAAAGATTATTGGATTAGGATATTTGAAGCTCAAGATGCAAGAGAGCTTCTTAAGAGAAGCGATATTATCGAAATAAGAAAAAAAATTGTGTCATTAAGAAATCTTATTAATAGAAATGATATAAAAGATGCAGCTATTCTTTATAATAGAATTTTACAAGATCCTTTACAGTATGAACTTTTAAGAAAATATCTTGCAAGTAATGATTTTGAAGTTAAGTCATTTTTAGATGAAATTCATCCTAAAATATTAGAATATCTTAAACCAAGAGAACGTGGTTTAGCACCAGTTAAAAAACAAGAAGTTGATCCTACAGATTTAGAAATATTACAGCGTTTTAGTTTACTTTTTGCCCATGAAGATATAGAAGCAATAGCTGATGCATTACACAGTATGTATGATGAAACGCCAAATGATTATAAAAAATTTATAAACTTTACTAAATCTTATGATAGGCATTTAGCTAGAAAATTCATAAATCAAATATTTCCTGAAGTTTTGAAAATTTATCCAGAACTTAAAGTTATATAATCATAAAAATCTTTCGGCAGAACAACATTTGGTGGTGAATCCTTAAAGAAAGGAGCAATATCTTTTACTTCATAACCCGCTAATCCACAACCAATTTTTGTAACCAAAAATGTTTTATTTTGGTGCATGTCAGCATACATCAAAAAACCTTTAACCCACTGTTTAATTCTATCCAAAGGTAAACTTTTTATATCTTTATCTTTTGTGGGTATTGCATAAGATTGACCCATCATTCCAATACCTGTTCCCATTTTTGCACCGAATCTGACATGTGCTAATTTGGCTGCACCTGCTCCGTGTATACCGGCTAAATTTGATCCAAAAACAAAAACCTCATCTGGATCAAGGAATTCTATATTTTCTGGTGTAAATCTCATTTTATGATAACATCAAAATTATCTTCAATAATTTTTGAAATCAAATATATGATTTCTTTTGGCCCAAAATCAGTAACCCAATCACATTTTTGGCAGATTTCATCTACCTTTTCCATATAAAGTTTATAAAGTTCTTCTTTGTTTATTTGAATGTTCATCATTAAATGATATCACACCAGAACCCAATTGTCTACCTATACTTTTATGAACGCTTTTTACAAAAGCTTCCCAAGATTTATATCTGGTAGTCTCTGGCTTTGGAATTTTCTTTAATTCTATTTTTTCTTTTTGCAATTTTTTTATTCCTTTTTAACATTTTTCTAAACTCTGGAGAAATCATAATCATGAATCCTATGAAACCAAGAGCAAGAAATAATAATGCAATATGTGGTATTAGGTAGAAATAATCTTTCATTTTAATTACTTAATATGTAAATTTCAAAAACCAATGTTATTATTAATAGGATTATTGTAATCCAAACGGTTATAGGATGGTTCCACAGTTTCTTCATCTTGGTATTATTACTGCTTCACAATCTGGACTCTCTGAATCACTAACATGATGTACTTTATGTTTACCATAATACCATGCGGTATGAACATTAATACGAATAGGAGTTATATATGGTTCTGATGGAAAATCAACGCCACCCTCATATCCATCAACCATAACAAAAAGCTCTGGATCGAATTTTTGTAGTTTTTCTATTAGTTCTTTTACTTTCATAATCAATATCCCATGTTAAGCTCTTGAGCTTGTTTTGTCAATTCATCTAAAGCTTTTGCACGACTATCAAAGCCAAAGACTTCTGTTTCAATAGCACCAAGCTCCATAGGAGTATAGTTAATATGTTCACATGAGACACAGAAGTATCTTATGTCTGGATATCTATCGCCCGGAACAATCACTCTTTTATCGTGAATATGACCATGCACGTTCACTTTATGAGCTTTACCAAATGTACTAGGATGAACTGGAATATGGCTCATGAGAATACCATTCTCAAGACGATGAGTGCCACGAATATCTTTAAAATACTTCGCATACTCTTTCATCTCATAAATATCATGGTTCCCTTTGATAAGGATTTTCTTACCGTGTAATTCGGTAAACTTTTCCAAATCTTTTTTCTTTTGGGCAACATCACCAAGAACATAAACCTTATCACCATCGTTGACAACTTTGTTCCAGTTCTCAATCAAAGTAGCATCATGCTCCTCTACGCTTTTAAAAGGGCGTATAGGATGTCCGTCTTCTTTAAGAAGACTGCACATATCAGAATCTCCAAAATGAAGATCTGCGATAAGGAAGACATTTTTCATGCTTAAACTATATGAAAAATAAAATTTATGTCAATCTTTTTTTCTTTTGAATTTTAAAAAGAAAGCTTCTATTTCTGGTATGAAACAAATAGTTATAAACAATAAAAATAAAAAAATTACAAAAATTCCTAATATTGAAAGTATTGAAATTATATTCATTTTTACTGTCAATATTTATCCTATACGCAGGAAGAATATTGACCCCAAAATCCAGAGTTTTTTACTTCTGGAATTTCACTTTTTATTTTCCAATCAAAAAGCTCACCCTCAATATCAAACCAATTTTCAACAAAAGGTATTACAATTTTCGTATATTGATTATCTTCTGTAATATAAAGACCTCTCTTTTTATAACCTTTGCTTTTAAGCATTTCGTTAAAATAAGGTGCAGCTTGTTTGCAAATTGCGATTTCGTAATTTCTCATGATGTATATTAAACATCATTTTATAATTTTTGTCAACTGTTTATATTTTTTTCTAAAAATACAATTGGTTTAAATCCGTTCTTTTTTAATAAAGCCAAACTTGCTGCGTTTTCTTCGTATACATCAGCCTTTAGCGTTTTAATACCAAAGTCTTTTGCTGTATCCTGTAAGAATGACATGATTATATTACCCAAACCTTTGCCCCTAAAATTAGGATGAGTTGCTATTCCAAACTCCGCTGTTTTGTTTTCCCTATGATATATTGTAAATCCACCGACAAGTTCATTTTCTCCGTTGAATACGACAAACCTATCACATGAATTTAAATACTCCCAAAACTCTTGAGAATCGGTTGGCTCTTTTCCCCAAAGAGCCATGAACTTCTTAACGTCTGGATCAGAATATATCTCTCTCCAGAACGCTAAGTCCTTCTTAATAGTTCTTCTGCAACCGTAATCATTATAGAGTGACATAAAGTAGTATAAAACTACTTATATTATGCTTCACATGATTTGCAAGTCATAATTGAACGAGCAAGCTCTTTTGCTGGATTGGTTGATCTCTGGTAATAAAGAGACTTGATACCTTGCTCCCAAGCAAAGATGATAAGTTCATTTACAGCCTTCGGCGGTGTTCCAGCTGGAATAAGCATATTCAAGCTCTGACCTTGGTCAATATGATGTTGTCTACCAGCAGCTTGGATAATAATTTCCTTTTGTGATGTTTCCTCAAAGGTTTTGAATACATCCTTTTCCTCTTGAGTGAGGAAATCCAAATGCTGAACTGATCCACTGTGCTTGAGAATATCCATCCAAACTTCTTCATCGTTCTTTCCTTTTTCCTTCAATAGTTTCTTGAGATAAGGATTCTTATACGAGAATTTTCCTTTAGCAAGATCCTTAACATAGTAGTTACTATTGTTAGGCTCAATGGATGGACTAACTTGACCAAGAATAAATGAAGATGACGTTGTAGGAGCTACAGCAAGCGTTGTGGTGTTTCTACGACCATAACCCTTAAGAAGTTCTGGTTCACCGTATAACTTTGCAAGTTCAGCAGTAGCATTGTCTGCTTTTTCACGAATCAAATGCCAAATCTGAACATTGAGTATTTTGGCTTGCATTGACTCAAATGCAATCATCTTGGATTGTAATAGAGAATGCCATCCAAGAACACCAAGACCTAATGCACGATGACGAATAGCAAACTTTCTAGGTGCTTCCATGAATTTCATACCTTCAGTCTTATTGATGAATTCTGTCATTACAGCATCCAAGAAAAAGATCATCGTTTCAACTGCATCAGTATCTTTCCAATCTTCCCATCTTTCCAAATTCATTGAAGAAAGATCACATACAAATGATTCATCTTCACTATTAGGAAGCATGATTTCAGTACAAAGATTTGATTGTGTAATCTTCATTCCTTTCTGTCTATAAACCAAAGGTGCTCTGGTGTTTACATTATCAGTAAAGAAAATATAAGGATAACCAGACTCAAATCTCTTTTTGAGAACAAGACCCCAAATTCTTCTCTTTTCCTTATCACCATCAAGCATGGACTTCATCCATTCATCAGTTACAGTTACACCGATTGAAAGATCTTGGATTTCATTTCCTTCTCCACGAATCTTGAGAAACTCTTCAATATCACCATGATCAATAGGAAGATAAGCTGCAAAAGATCCACGACGAACATTGCCTTGAGAAACAACACCCATGAGTTTATTGAATAATTCCATGAAGTGAACTGAACCAGTAGATTCACCACCGGAAGAAATCTCGGTGCCTCTTGCTCTAAGATCGCCAAAGTATGCAGATGTACCCCCACCATTCTTTGTCATGATTCCAACTTCTGAAACCTTTTCAAGGATACCAGACATTGTGTCAGGAATATGAGAACCAAAACAAGAAATAGGAAGACCTCTTTTACGACCAAAGTTTGAAACTATAGGAGAACTCAAAGAGTAAAATCCCTTAGATACATAATCTTCAAATTTATCAGCAAATCCTTTTATGTTTAAAATTCTTTCGGCGGTTTCTGCTATATCTTTATATCTTTTCTTTGGTTCTTCACCTTCAAGCAAATATCCTCTATGTAAAAATTTAATAGAATCTTTATTTAGCCAATAGTACGGTTCTTGTGTTGTTGTCATAAAATGTTATAATAATATTATACTGATGTTTCAGATTTAAACAAGGATCTTTTCGTTGAAATCTCGTTTTCTTTTAAAATTTTTCTTATTACACATGGATCACATTTATAATTTTCACATAAACATTTTATTGTAGTTCCATTTTTATATAAATTTAAAATTTCATCTATATGTTTCCACGCATTTGATCTTCTTTTATATGAATCGGTTGCCCTTATTTTGCAACCCAATTCCTTTAACATATTAGAAAAAAAATTAACGGATGCATTATATTCTGTTGTTAGTTTATTTAAAGAATAGCCGCTGTTATATTTTTTTAAAATTTCATCAGTTTTAAGCCAAAGCGGATGTCTAATTGTCTTTTCTCTAAAGTTTACATTTTCGCTAAACAAAATTTGTTTTATAACTTTGGTTGATTTATTAAATTTTTTAGCAATCTTTTGTATTGACCATAAATTTTCAACGTACAAGTTTTTTATTTCCTTTGACTTTTCTCTGATTTTAAAATCATATGATGGATGTGTTTCACCAGATCCAACCCAAGACATTCCACACTCTACCATATTAGTTAAATCCAATCCTTTATTTTTAAAAAAGTTAAACCATTTTAATTCTGCCTCATATGCAGAAAATTCACTATCAAACTCTTCTAATATTTTAGACATTATAAATTTATTATTTTCTTCTAAATTTCTTATTTTTCTAGATTTATGAAAATTCCAATGACTTTTTCTATATGCTTCTTCTAGATGTTTATTTTCTCTTCTTAAACAATCGAATTCTTTATTTTTAGCTTTACCTATATAGAAAACATTTTTTTCATTATATTCTATATTATTTTTAGCATCAGACCAAAATAAACAATAAACATAAAAAGGTGAATTCGTTTGATCTATACGATGAACGGTTCTTTTTTTCTTATATTTTCTAGACATAAGAATACTTAGTGAATAAAAATCCTCTTTAATAAAAAATATTAAAATAATTCAGATTCGTCGAAACATTGAGATTTTTTAGAGTACTCGGTGGGACGGCTTGAAAAAAAATCAACCATATTATTTCCAAGTAATTCTTCTGTAAACCATTTTGTTTCTTTAAGAAGTTCTTTATCAACTTCAAAAGCTTTTTTGAAACCAATTTGAACGAGTGAATCATTGATACGATTCTTGATAAATTCTTTCAAAATTCCAGCGGTAAGACCTTCTTCTTGAATTCCGTTGATCATCCAATCAACGATCTTTGATTCAGACTTAAATGCTTCCTCTGCTTCGGAAATAATTTTATTCTCAAGCTCTTCATCAAAGAGTTCTGGATATTCAGAACGAATAGTATTAATAATCTTAATACCAACAAGAGCATGAATATTCTCTTCGTTACGAGTGTACTTAACTTGTTGATCTGTATCCTTAAGGACATTCTTATATCTTGCAAACCAATTGATTACATAGAATTGAGAGAATAAAGAAACATTCTCAACAAAAAGAGTAAAGAGAATAATAGCATAAAGATACTGCTTCTTTGAATCCTTGTAATATTTGTGAGTATATTTACGGAGATACTTTACACGACCTTCAATCCATTCGAGTTTAAGATTATTTTCAAATACATCTTCAAGACCAAGGACTGAAATTAATCTCTCGTATGCATTGTTATGAATAACTTCTGTGTTTGCCATTACATATCCGAGGTCTTGCATGGCAGGATGTGGAAGATTCTCTCCAAGCTTTGCCCAAAAAGTTTTGACCGCAATTTCAATCTGACCAATCGCAGAAAGAGTACGAATGATAATTTCTCTTTCTTGCTCTGTAAGATTTACTTTGAATTGCTGAACATCTGATTTAAATGAGAATTCTTTGTCAGTCCAGAAGCCATTGTGCATTGCTTCGATGAATTCTTCGGTCCAAGGGTATAGGTTCGGTTTACGGCTAATTTGTTCGTTGAATATCATAATGTGTACTACTATTTATCAAATTCTAGCAGCTTCATCGGTTTCAATCAACAGTTTTATTTTTATTTGTTGGTTTTTTCCTTTTAGTTTTTTTTCTTTTTTTAGATCTAGCTTTTTTGAGTTCATTTTCATAAAACTTAATTGAAAATATTTTCATGAAATTTGCAATCTCAAGCATTGATAATCTATTAACCATTTTTGATTCTACGTTCAAAACCTTGGTTTCACTCCAATCTGGATAAAGATAATGCAGACATTCGTGATATACAGTGCGTATTGGAGATTTTCTATGATCTACAATAATTTGTTCATCAATACCAAAAGAAGAATCGTAACACCAACCATAATAACGTAACTTCTTAAAAACTAAAAACTCAGGTGGCTTTTTTCTTATAAGATTCAAACACCTCGTATGGATCAAACTTAATTTTTTTTTGGTTAGTTTTTCCATGCTTATATTTACCTATTTTGAATGTTCTCATGTGGAACATAAAAAGTCAATATTTTGTTTGCTTTTATCTTAAAAACCAGTAAAGTAGTGTTATGTTTAACTTAAAACCAAATAAGATATATGAAGTTCCAAAGGATAATTCATACTTTAGAGATAGTTCTGAAAATGAATATGCTATAAGGAAATTAATTTTGGAGAAATACGGTTATGCTCCATCTTATGTTTATTTGGAAGATTTTTTCTCTATAAAATTATTGGAATATCTTTTTGAAAACGGTAGAATGTTACAGTTTACCAGTAATGCATCCTTAGAAGATATAATAAAGAATCCCAATAACTTTAGAACTGGTAATTTCTGGTTTGCTTATAAAGATATTTTCATTAAATTAACACTTAAAAATGATTCATATGAATCTGATACTCCGTTGTTTACAACAGGTGGTACTCTTATTTCGGCTGGTGAAATATTTAACACAAACCCTTTAAAGGAAAATGGTAAAGAAAAAAGTAATAAAACTTTTACTATTATGATTTGTGCACCGAGTAATGTTCAAAAATATCCAATTGAAGATTTTGAAAAGTTTATAGTTGTTGAAGAGAATGCACCAAAAGTTCATCTTTTTATCAAAAACCAATATGGTGATTATGCATTTGAGCCTATAAGTGTAAACTTGCCTGAAAACTTAGATCTTTCACTTAATTATGGTAAAAAGTTCTTGGATGTTGATAAAAAAATAAAGGAAAGATTAACGGAAAAATCTAGTGGATTGTATATGTTTCACGGACCACCGGGTACTGGCAAGACAACTTATATTAAGCATTTGGCTTATACAATCGACAGGGATTTTATTTATATTCCGACTACAATGATTGAGTATTTTACAACAGATCCTAATTGCTTGCATACATTAATTCAGAAGCCAAACTCTGTGATTATTCTTGAAGATGCAGAAAAGGCAATTTTAAAGAGAGTTGGTGACGGTATGGATTCTTCTGCTGTTTCTTCTCTTCTTAATCTGTCGGATGGTATTTTAAGTGACATTTTAAAAACATCTGTTATAGTAACCTATAACTGCGCAAAGCAGGATATTGATGATGCACTCAAGAGAAAAGGTAGACTTCAAGCTGAATATGAATTTGGTTGTTTACCGCTTGAAGATGCAGTAAAATTAGCAAAACATTTAAAATATCCAAAAAGACTTATTGAAGATAAGATAACAGAACCAATGTCTATCAGTGATATTTATAACCTTGAAAAAGAAGTAGAATTTTATGCCCAACCAAGAAAAAAAGACCCACAAAGGATTATCGGATTTGGAAACGCCTAATTTTGATTCACTGATTGTTTTAAACGATGCTTTTTCAAATATTAAGTTTTTTGAAAAGGAACACAAATATACTATTGATAACGAACCAGCAAAAGGTTCTGTTTCCGGATTAATTAAAAATTATGAACCGGGATTTGATTCAAGTGGTGTTGCTGCAAATATTGCCAGACGTAGTCATCGTTCAACAGATGAAGTGTTAGAGGAATGGGATTTTAAAAGAGATTATTCTTGTCATAAAGGTTCTGAATTTCACCTGTTTGTTGAAAATTTCTTGGAAAGGAAAAAGATATCAATTGATAAAGATGCACTGGTTGCATTTATGACCAATAGGGTTTATGCCAGTAATGATAATTTTGTTAATAACTATTATGAAGAAATGGCAAAGCTCATTTGTAACTTCTTAAACTTTTATGAATGGTGGAAAGAAGATCATATTTTAATTAAATCCGAATTTGTAATAGGTGACAAGGAATCTGGTATTTGTGGTACAGTTGATAATCTTTCATATAATAAAAAAACAAAAGAGTTTGCGATTTTTGATTATAAAACTAACAAAGAAATTAAAAAAGATAATTCAAGAGGCGAAAGAATGCTTTCTCCTTTTAATCATCTATATAAATGTGAATTGTCAAAATATAGCCTTCAACTTGCTTTATATAGTCTGATATTTGAAAAGAACACACCGTTTAAAATTGGTTATTCTGGAATAGTTTGGGTATCAGGTGAAAATGATTATGAATTAATAAAACCATTGGATCTCAGGAAAGAAGCAGAACTATTACTAAATAATATTAATGTCATTTGAACTTGGATACAATTATTTAAATACTGCCTTTACTGGAACAAATAATCCTGCATTATCTGGATCATCTGATCCACAAATTACAGATTTTATTTTACCTTGTGATAATGGTACTGCTGGAACTGTTGATCAGTTTGAATTAAAAAGTTATTTTGGTGATATAAACATCTAAGTATATACATGCGAAATAAAGATCAAATCCTTTTAGAAGAAGCTTACTCCAAAGTAATCAGTGAATCAACATGTTCATGTGATTGTAAAAAATGTGAAAATGAAGAATGTGAAAAATGCACATGTGAAGAATGCAAAGATCATGGTTGCACGTGTGAAAAGGAAGAAGTAACCGAAGAATCAAAAAAATCAGTAAGTAGCAAAACATACAGCAATCCTTGGGCAATCAAAAATAAAATAGAAAAAGATACAGGAAAAAAGCTTACCGAAAAGGATGTTAAGAAAATAAAATCATCAATTAAGAAAAGTGGTAAAAAGGTAACATCTAAGAAAATTTCAAAAAAATAATAAAAAAGGAATTAAACAAGAGTAAATATTATTACAACATATGGACCCACTCGCAAAAGCATATCTCAAAGTAATCACAGAATCTGATGATTTACAAAACACTAAAGATCCTGCCGTAAAAGGTTTTACCCCAAAGAAGGATGAAGCATTCGGTGATTCAAAAAGTGATTCAACCGTCAAGAAATTTATCAGCAAATCCGGTACGGATGTAGTTGATGGTGACATTGAAGATCCAGAAGAAGCACCAGCTGATCTTCAACAGCAAGATGGTGACCTTAAAAAGAATTCAGTTTCTTACGAATCAAAGAATCCATTTGATGCTCTCTATGCAAAGATTCTTAGCGAAGAAGGTGAAATGGATTTCTCAACAGCTTCAAATCCTTCAGACAGCACATTTGAACCTTCAACAGAAGGTGATGAAGATATGGATCATGGTTTTGATGAATCTGATGATACAGACGATACAGATGACATGGACGATGAAGTTACAATCACACTTGATCGTGAAACTGCTCAAAAGTTAATCGATGTTCTTCAGGCAGCAATTGGTGGCGGGGAAGGCGAAGAAATGGAAGATGAAGATCATGAAGGCGAAGAAATGGAAGATGAAGATCATGAAGGTGAAGAAAAGGAAGGCGAAGAAGAAAACCCCTTCAAAGAAGAAACTGACATTGAAGCATTTTCCGACGAGCATGGTTTGAAGCTTCTTAGTAAGAACAATAATACCGGTGGCGTAAAGGTAACAAAGAAAACAGCTGAAGTACCACACACAGGTAAGGGTCATGATGGTAAGCTCAAGCCACACTCCACAGAAGGTGGCGTTAGCAAGCTCACCAGCAAGGCAAGCTACAAGACAGAAGCCGATCTCAATCCCGGTGAAGACTTCTTCAAGTAAGTTTTAAAAAATAATTCAAACAAAAACCCCGCTTCGGCGGGGTTTTTTATTGTAAGTATAACGTGAATTTCAAACAATATTTTTTAAGAGAGTTTTTAGAATTAAGCTCTGGTGAAAAGAAAGCAACAAAAATGGGCATGAATACAGGAGATGCTCATCACCAAAGAGCTTTGGTCGGTACTAACTTAAAAAGAAAGAAATCATATGTTGTTGCAAAGATGCACACCAAAAAGAAACATGAGCATCCTAAAATAACAATTTGTCTTAATTCAAAAAAACAAGTTGCATTGACTCATCCCGAAGCCATGCAAATAATTAAAACATATAATGTTTGCCCAACACCAGAAGAAAATTCAAAGGCAATAAAGCAAACTGGTGTTCATATAGTCTTAGTATCACCAAAAGTTTATATATTAGCGTTTAAAGGAGAACCAAATGGAAAAGCTTAGATTTTTAAATAAACAATTTAATGCTAACGAAAGAGCCAATTTCTCCAATTGGTGGTATGAACAAATAAACATTTATGGACAGGAAGTAACATATTATACAAATCAATCTGCTCTTTCCGGTATGAATGTTCTTTATGGTGAAGAACCTGATGCCGGTTTTGGTGCTGGTAATAAAATGGTTTTATTGTTAAATCTTACAAATGATTCTTATATACTTTCAAAGTTTGGAATTGTAGCAGACAGTGATATGACCGGTGTTATTCATCCAAAAGCATTTAATGCAGTTTATGGGCCAAAATCAGAACCAAAAACAGGAGACTTAATAATGTTAACTGAATTTGGTAGTGATCGTATCAATTATCCAAAAAGAGGACCAACTGTTTATGAGTTTACAGAAGTCATAGATGAATTCCAACTAAATGCTTTGGGTGGTCACTATGTTTGGTTCTTTAAAGCCAAGAGATACGATTACTCTTTCGAGAATGGTTCGCCGGGATCTGGTATTGGCAATGTTGCAAACAATGATAATGATATTCTTGAAGCAGCAGCTGATTCAAACTTTAATTATCCAGAAGAAAATCCATGCAGTAATACAAGCATCTATGGTGACTATTAATCATCAATAGTCATTGCGTATTCGTTTTTTGGTAATGGTTCTGAATAACAAACTTCAATATTGTGTTCTTGCTTAAGAAGTTTCCTGATGATTATATCTTGAACAGAGTCCATATACTCTAAAAGCTTTAGAGGTTTTAAATCAACCTTTTCAAAAGGTATACCTTTATCTTCTGCTTTTTCTGCACAGAATTGTACAGCTTCATATAAGGCTATCCATCTAGCCCATTGTAGTGTCTCTTCGTGGAGTAGTTTCCAGTTTTTGTTCTTATTCATTGTCTTCGAGTAGTGGTATTCCATTGGTGCTAGGTACTGTAACAGGTTCTGTGACTCTTGCAACCACAAAATGAATATTCACTAAATTTTTCTTTTTGCATGATGAACAATCAAATTCTATTCTTTCGTTTTCATCTGGAATAAACACCATCATGTTTTTGGTATTACAATAGGCACATTCCAAAATGGTACTTAAAGGTTCTAACTTTTCCAATTCAAGCTGCTTGGTTTTTTCAGCGTAAAATCCTTTTATCATATCACCAATAAATGAAAAAAGAATATACTGAACAACAAATAATGTTAAAAATGTTGCTATAAAATTTACATTAAAAATGTAAGCAGCCAAAGCACCTAGTGCTGATATCAATGTAACTATAAACGTTGATTTGATTATTTCTTTTATGTTATCCATAACTACTGGAAATAGTAGATTATAATACAATTATTGTCAAGGTAATTTTATCATCACACCCGTCTGTAAATTTGGGACGGATTGTGGTTTGTCGGTTCCCGGTCTTGGTACTGGATTTTGAGAGGGCTGTGGACCAGCTAAATTAAGTTTTCCCAACTCTGTTCCGATATCTTTTAACATATCCAAAGTCTGTTTTGTGTGTTTAAAAATTTCTATTAATTTTTCTTTTTGTTCTTTCTTTAAAGTTGGATTTCCTGCTAATGCTGTTGACATTTTATTTGCAGCAGTCAAAATAAAAACAAATCCATCAGCAAGATCAGTTGTTACTGTTTGCATGGGCCAAGGAAAGGATATCGGAGCATCTGGTGGTGGTTCTGTTACATCACCGATGCTTCCGCCTTGCTGATAAGGGAAAGCATAATTTCCTGATTGAGTTACAGGTGCAAAGTCCTTTCTTGGTGCTTGGCTATATGCGGGATAATTGCCTCCACCACCATCGTAGATTTCTTCAATTATCTTATTAAAGTCCATTTACTTTACATTTCCAATCTTAACTAAATTGTTACAACGTGAACAAACCCAACGACATTCTTTTACAATTTCTTTTGTTTTTGGGTTTTGAACTTGGTTTATTTTACCTTGTACGTTCGCACCACAGAATGTGCATCCTATTTGTACGTTGCTTACATTTTGATATTGTGGATTATTATTCATAATATATACTTACTTATTTTCAGATGGTTTCCAAGTTTCCTTGTGATTGTTTTCCTTATGATGTTGAGCTTTATTGGCTTCTTCTTGCTGAACAGCAAGCTGTAATTCTTTAAATTTATGAGTGATAAACTTACAAAGCTCGGAACGAACGATGTCATCCTCACCTAATTCCATACAGAAAATACCTTGTGCTCTTGATTCTTCATTATCAAACATTTCAAAAACTCTATTGAATCCAGATTTACCCAAAGGAAGATCTGACTGTTCTGGATCACCACAAAGGAAAACTTTTGAGAATTCACCAATACGGCTCATGAGAGTGTGAATTTCTCTGCGTGAGAAGTTCTGAACTTCATCAGCACAAACAAACTTTGCAGAGAAATGAAGACCTCTTGCGAAGTTAATTGGACAAATTGTTAACCGATTATCCTTTTGAAGTCTGTCCAATTGAGCCTTGCAAAGAAGTTCTTCAAACTTGTCATGGAATGGTGTGAGATAAACAGCGATCTTTTCATCTAATGTTCCCGGCAAAAAGCCAAGTTTTGAATCAGATGATTCAACTGCTGATCTTACAAGAACCATATCGGAAATTCTCTTTCTATTAAGAAGAGTCAATCCACAATACATTGCAAGGGTTGTTTTTGATGTACCTGCTGGACCTTTGAGTAAAAGAACTTTGGTTTCTTTATCTAAGAATTGTGCAATGATTCTTTTTTGATTTTCTGTCCAAGGAAGTTCTTTAATTGTTAAATCAAATGATATTTTATCTCTTTGAAAAACATATGGAGAATTATCTTCTTGTTTACCAGCTTCGCACGGTGTTGACGTTTCGTGGTTTATTCTGCCAGATTGTTTTCTGTCAGAACCCTTTTTGGGGCGCATTTTTTTGCTCATAAAATATTATTTAGTACCCAATCCTTGTAACTGTCCACCCTGTAATTGGGGATTTTGATAAGAAGAAGATGGTTGTTGATTACTTGCTGTATTTTGTTGTACACCTTGTTTTTGTTGATTGTCTTGTGTTTTTGGTACAGGCTGTTGCGTTGGCGTTGTTTGTTGCGGAACAATTTTAGCAGTTTTAAAAGCATCATCTATTATTTTTTTCTGTTCAGAAGGTAAATTCTCATAATTTATTGGATGATTTTTATCAGCCATTGCACTGAAAATACTAACAGGATCTTTTGCGTCATATGTTAATTTACGAATTGCTTCTTTTGCTTCTTCTGCCTGTGGTTTTTTTAAATTATTTACATCGGTTGTATAATTCAGACTAGGATCACCAATAGCTTCTTTATATATTTCGTTAAATTTGCTCATGTTTTTATATTATTAGTTATTACCAATCTTTGCAAGCTTGATATTGTGGTGTGCCGGGTTTGGCATGAGCACAGTTATGTCTTGCTCTAAATGATTTCTTACGTTTTGTATTTCCAGATTTACCAGTTACACGGACACCAGCTTGTCCCCAATGAATTCTTTTATATCCTTTTCCTTTTGGATTTTTAACACATTTCATCCATTTTTTACCTTTTCTTGTGGAGTGTGCTTTTTTTGTGGGTCCAGTACAACGACTTGCTTCGTTAAGAAGGCTTTCTACTAATACGTCAAATCTCATATTATTACTTATCTGCATAAATACCTAAAACAATTTTTATAAAAGTGGTAAAAGTAAAGATAAATATAGTTATATGTCTACTTTAACAATCGCATCACCCGGAGTTCAAATTAATGAAGTCGATCAAAGCCTGATAGCTAGACCTATCGGAGCAACTGATGTTCTCGCCATTGGATTTGCGGATCAAGGTCCAACAAATGAATTTGTTGATATTTCAAGTGTTAGTGAATATGAAAATGTTTTCGGAACACCAACAAATGCAGCTGAAAGATATCTTTATTATACAGCAAGTCAAATTCTTAAATCTTCACCGGCAAATCTTAAAATTGTAAGATTGCCATATGGTGCAAATACTGGTGATTCTCCTGTTAATTCATATAGTGTTCTTGCATATCCAATCGCCACAGGTGATGGTTTAGGATACGGTGAAACTGTTGGTTCAACACAGAACGGTAACACATACGAGCTTGGTGAACCGGTTTCACTCGTTCTTAGTGATGATGAATATTTCCAACTTTTACAAAATGATGTACAGTGGAACGATACTCCGGGTCAACCAGTAACTGATTTTAACTCAATTGGTAATGCAGGTCTTGTAGTTGTTAATAAATCAAAATCTACAATTAACAGTTTTTTTGAAGGTTATTATATTGCAATAGCCGATAATAGTAATTACAATCCATCAACCACATATGATGTGGTTAGTGCTATTAATACAGTTACTGGTATAAATGATGATTATATTACACAAACACCTTTAACAATACCAGAATCTCGTCTTAATTTTAAGTTAACACAAACTGCCAATAATCCAGCAGGTGTTAGTATTTCAAAGGCGATTGAACAATATCCACTTGGCTATGATTTTTCATCTTCAGCATTTAATGATAGCTTAGTTGTTGTTCTCTTTAGTTTAAAAGCATCACAGTATAGCCAAAATACAATTACTTTAAATTATAATTTAATTGAAGGTCACGTTGGATCACTCTTTTATAAGAGAACACAAAATAACGCTCAAGGCGGCACTGCAAAATCTTTCTTCTTAGATACAACCGTAAATGAAAATTCAAAAAACTTATTAGTTTTAACAAATCCTAATATATCAACATCTGGTGGATGGTTAGCTAATGATGGTACTGTTACTAAAACAGTAAGAATAGATCCTAACTACAAACAAGCATATGCAAATGGTGTTTATACTTCTTATACTGATTTGGTTGTAAAAGATTGTGGTCAAATTAAAGATAAGTTGGATGTTGTATTAGCAAAACTTGATAATGCAAATGAAAGTTTAAATGTAGACGTTATTGTTGATGCAGGTCTTTCAACAATAAATGCAGCTGCATATTATCGTCAGCTTGTTGGTCAGGATACAACACTACCTTATATTTATGATGAATATTTTAATGTAAGCTTGGATGGTTTACTTGGAACAACACCCGATCAACCTCCTACCGGTAATACATATAGTTATTGGTATGATATTACAAATTCATTTACCACTTTTGCATCAGAAACCAAAAAAGATCATCTCTTTATATCTGATCCATTAAGACATATTTTTGTGCAAGGTGAAAGTGCAAAAACCGCTTCAAATAAAGGTTTTGTATTTACCGATCAATTATGGTGGCCTTTAAAGAATCTTTATAGTGAAGTTAACACAAGTTATGTGACAACATATGCTAATTGGATTAAAACATACGACAAATATTCAGATAAGCAGGTTTGGATTCCATCTTCAGGGTATGCTGCTGCTGTAATTGCACAAACATCACAACAGGCTTTCCCTTGGATTGCACCAGCTGGTTTTAACAGAGGTAAACTTACTAACGTAACAGACATTGCTCTTAATCCAAATCAAAAGCAAAGAGATCTGTTGTATAAGATAAACATTAATCCAATTGCATTCTTCTCAAGCGATGGATTTGTAATTTACGGTCAAAAGACTCTTCTCAAGCAGCCTTCTGCATTTGATAGAATTAATGTTCGTAGACTCTTCCTTACACTCGAAAAAGAAACACAAGCACTTCTCAAGTATTTCGTGTTTGAACCCAATACGTTTGCTACAAGAAACAGACTCAAGGGTGCATTGGTTCCAATGTTCGATCAAGCAAAATTAAATGATGGTCTTTATGATTATCTTTTAGTTTGTGATGAATCAAACAATACACCAGATGTAATCGATAATAATGAACTCAGAATTTCGATTTACATTCAACCAGTAAGAGCCGCTGAATTCATCTTGGCTGACTTCATTGCAACAAGAACAGGAATTAATTTTTCTGAATTAGTTGGTTAATCTTAAAGATAAATATTAATATAACATTATGGCTGGACTATTCGACACACAAGGTATAGAAAACTTCTACGATGCTGCTATCACAAACGATTTTGCCCGTCAAAATCTTTTCAGAGTTATCAGTCTCGGAGGTGTTAAATTCACAACACAAGAATTACTCTATGTAACATCAACAACATTGCCCGGAAGAGCAATTACAAACGTAACAGTTCCATTTATGGGTCTTACGTTCAACGTTCCCGGTACAGCTAACTATCCCAATAGTGGCGGTTGGCAGATTACATTCCGTGTTCCATCAAACCTTTCTGTTCGTAGAAAGTTTGAAGATTGGACAAATACTGTTTTCAATGATTCAAACAGTACTGGTGCTTATAATATCCCAAGTAAAGATGCATCAAATCAAGTTGTTTTATCACTTCTTGACAAGAACGGTACACCAATCAGAACATATACACTTTTTGGTGCATACTGCCAAAACGTAGGTGATTTAACCGTCAATCTTACAAGTGCTGGTGAAGTTCTTGAACAAACTGCAACTCTTGCATATCAATACTGGAGATTAGCGAGATAATTGAACAAGAAGAATAAGTATTCTTGTGTCAGCATTTAGCGATAAAAGCCCTTATTCTTATTATTTAGACTTACTAGGCCAATGGCCTACAAACATTGCTCTTGTAAGTCAATGGTTGGTATATTTTGATTTTACGCCTATTATTGGTAATGATGCTTTAATGGGTAATATTCAAAGTAATTTGAATAGCAAAGAACCTGAATCTGAATGGGGATATAATTCAAATGTTACATCTTATTTATTAGATGGTAAACTCCAAACATCAACTGATAATATGATGGGTTGTGTGTTTGCACGACAGGTCGATTTACCGGCAGAAAACATAATAGCAGGTAATGAAGGTCTTTCTTATGGCGGTTATTTGCCACCAGCAACATCATCAAATAGAGCTAAATATGAACCTCTAGGCATTACAATGCTTGAAACAAATGCATCATTTCTTGATTTTATCATAAGACCTTGGGTATTATCAGTTGGTTATTATGGTTTAATTGCAAGAAAACCAAATACTAGAAAATATGTAAAATGTAGATATATTGATGTTGTCATGTTTTCAAAAGCGGGTGCCAATATACCAATGCAAGTGAGAAAAATTTATCGTTTTTATAATGCAGCACCTATTAATATACCTAGTGAAACATATTCTTATGCTGAAGAAAGTTTAAGATATAGTAATGTTAAATTTGTTTATGATAGCTATGCGGTTTCTGATGGTAATAGTGGAAATCTTATAGCATTACCATAAGATATTAAGTGAGTTTTTTTAATTATACATTAGATTTACCTTATACTAAAATAAAAATAAAATATAGGGAAATCAATACGAAGGAACAAATATATTTGGCAAAAGCCAATTTAAGTTTCCCAAATACAAAAGAATCTTATATTGATTACAACAATTTTTTGTTAAGTTTATTAACAAATTGTATTGATAATTTTGAAGATTTTAAAAAAATCAATATTGTTGAATATGTTTTGTTTTTGACAAAATTACGAATAATAAGTGTTGGTAACACGATGGAGTTCGTAATGGAAAATGATTCTAAAGTAAAAACAAAAATAAAAATTAATTTAAATTCTTATCTATTAAAACTTTATGAAGCTTCAAATTTTTTTGAAAATGATGAAAATATTATTAAAAATGAAAATATAGAAGTAAAATTAAATTGGCCTTCTTTAAAATCAATAGATCTTTTCAATGAGCTTTTTTTAAAACAAAAATCTGAATATGAATTATTAGATGAAACTTTACAGGAGTATATAGATTGGATAAAAATAAGTGATAAGATTATTAATTTTTCATTATTTGATTCAAAACAAAAAAATAAACTTTTAAATACATTACCGTTTCAAATAAAATCAAAGATACAAAATAAAATAATAGAATCATTAGGTAAACTACTGACAGAGGAGTTGTTTGATGTTGGTTTTTTCAAAGAACAAAAGTTTAATTTTTATAATTTAAGCTTTTTGGAACATGTAAAAATATTGTTTTCAAACGATATAAAATCACTGTTTTATGAAGTTTTTATACTTTCATCTTCAAACATATCCAGTGATTATATAATGTCATTGTCACCAAATGAAAGAAAAATGTATTTATCAATTCTCGAAGAACAGAAAAAAAGAGAGGATAAATCATCTTCTGGTGCTTTTGATAACATTCAAGATGACTTTGATCCAAATGAACCAAGTCAAGCTGTTAAAGATTTAGCATTTGAATTTAATGATGATTTGCCTAAATAATAGAATATGGAAGAAAATAACGTTTTAGATTTCAATAATGCATTGGATTTGCTCAATACTGCAACTGATACTTTTAAAGTTAATGCTTGGGTTCCATCAAGATCATCAGAAGTTACATTTAAGGCAATCGATGCCAAACAACAGAAAGAACTTTTAAGTGCAGCTATGGATAGCTCTGTTTACAATACAAGCTTTATAAAGGTTTTTTATTCAATATTAAAGAATAATATCGTAAATGAAGATCCATCTATTATAGATGACCTTACGCTTGCGGATAAGGCATCTGTAGCCTTCTCATTAAGACAACAAATCTCTAGTGAGATTAATGTGATTTTTGATGATGAAAAGAAAATATCAAACAAAATCAACATTAATGATATTGTTCAAAAGTTTTTATCTTATCAGACACCAAATGAAGAGATTGTAAATTTATCAAATGATTCTTATTCGATAAACGTAATATTAAGACTTCCTACTGTAAAAAATGAAATTGAGTATGATGAGCAGCTTAAAAGCATAAAGAAAACAGAAGATATCAAGTCTAATGAAGATATCAAAACAATTATTTCAAATGCTTTTATAGGAGAAACTTCAAAGTATATTTCATCAATCATTATCAATGATAATGATGTTAATTTTGGAAATCTTAATTTTGATCAAAAAATACAGCTTGTGGAGAAGTTACCAAGCACTTTGATTCAGAATGTATTAGAAGTAATATCTAAATGGAAAAACGATTTAGATTCTATTACAAAGGTTACGTTTGGTGATTACAGTAAGAATGTAAATGTTGATAGTATATTGTTTTTAAGTTGATTAAAACTAATATGGTACAATAAGTATCATATATGACAGATCAAACTTTTGAAGCAGCATTAGAGACATTAAATTCTCAACATGCTGAGACAAAATCATTTTATGATAATTTTAAGGGTTATTTTAAGGAATTAGATAATAACCTTAAAGATTATTTTAAACGTAGTATTTCTCAATCAAAAGATTATAATAAAAACCAAGGCGATCAATTTAAAAAATATGCAGAAGCTATAAGCCAAGGTTTAGATCGTACAACTGGACAAATTAAAAAATCATTAGAAAGCGGTAAAGACAAACCGGTAGATATAGCAAAAACTATTATTAGTAGTATTTTACCAGAGAAAACTAAAAATCTTTCAACTGATGATAAAATTGCAGAACAAAAAAACTTTGGTCCAAAAACAACTTTTATAGATTTTTCTCCAAAATCAGCGGTGTTTTTAAAAGATATTATTCTGCAAACGACCAATAGACAAGAAGAAGCAAACAAAAGACTTGATAAATATCTTAAACATTCTTCAGATACTCTTGATGCCATATCTGAAAACACGAGTAATAAAGGTGGTATATTTGATACTTTGGGTAAACTTCTTTTAGTTGGTGGAGCAGCATCTTTATTAATTGGTTTATTTTGGAAAGATAAAATAAAACCTTGGTTGGAACAAACGTTAGGTGTTAAATTGGATTTTCTTGATAAATTTAACGGTATAGTTGAAAACATTGGTAAATTTTTCACACTTGGTGGATTAAAATTATCCGGTGTTGGGTTAATTGGTGAATTATCAGGAAAAGTTTTAACATCAATTGGTGATTTTTTAGAAGTAGCACTTAAAGGAATTTTTAGTGAAGGATTATTTAAAACATTTACAGTAGCCGGTGAAGAAAAAATTGTAGGAAAAACACTATTTGGTAAAATATTACCAAAAATAGCAGGTAGTCTATTTAAAGGTGTAGGCGCAGCTGCAATGAAAAGTATACCTGTTATTGGTGGTATTATAAGTTTAGGTTTTGCGATTAATGATTTTGAAAACAATGATCCTGTATCTGGAACTTTAAATTTGGTTGCAGGTCTTCTTAATTTTATGGAACTTATTCCCGGTGCTGCAATTATAACCGGACCATTATCGATTGGCGTGTCTGTATTAAACGGAATACTTGATTATCAAGCTGGTGGGGGAACACCGGAAGAAAGAACCGTTAAAAAACTTGATATTCTTACAGGTTTAGCAAAAAGATTATATAAAATTCCAATTATTGGCGGACTAATAGAAAGTTTTGTTGGTTTAAAAACTTTTGCTTTTGGTTTATATAATGGGGATGATAACGAAATAAAAAGAGGACTAGAGCAAATGACAAAATTGCCAATATTTGGTTTATTTCCTTCTATATTTTTAGGATTTTTAGATAGTGATGAAAATGTAAATAACAGTAATCAAATTTCCAAATTATCAATAATGGAAAAATTAAGAAAAAGAATATGTAAAACTGTTATAAGTTGGTTTCCTGAAAGTTTTCAGAAGGATATAGCCGAAGCAATGGGTGTTGATATGGGCGGTAATGAAATTTTGTCACCGGATAGGGGAATGAATGATGCACAGAGAACCATAAAAACTATTAATAGTAATAATATACCAATTAAAGAAGTTTTTGATAAAAAAACTGATATGGATTTGGAAAATAAAGTTAAACTTTTAAAACAACAATATGATGAAGCCAAATCATGGGAAACTAAAGGGTTTGATGAAAATATGTTGAGACAATATGGTTTTGATCTTCATAAATTAAATAAATGGGGTAAACCATCAAGTTTTTCGGCAAGTAGAGATTATAATAAGGCTTATACTTCATTTATGAAAGAAAGATCAAAAAAAATTGATGAAGAAAAAGATTTCTTGGATGCACTAAATGCAGCAACTGAACAATTAAAAATATATAGAGATCCATCTATACATCCACATATTGATGACCAGCCAAATAAAGATAATCCTGTCAATAAAACACAAACGGAAAATTCTGTTACACCCGTTAATGATTTTAAAATAATTGATAATAAAAATAAAACTACATATACGTCAGCACCAACTGATGAACTTTATGGTATAAAACCCGATGGTGTATTTGATAAAAATCAAAAAATGATGATAAATGTTTTACGAGATGTTCATTTTTCAATAAAAGATTTAAGTAAGAACATAATCGATAATATTGGCGCAACTGTCAATAATGTAAATGTCAGTGGTGGCGGAGGTACCGCTTTAGCCGGTGGTAATAAATCACCATATGGGTATAATCCTGTTACAGCACATAGAGAAAATACATTGTATCTTTTAGAAAAAAGAAGAGCGACATCATACGCATAAATATTAATATAACATGCCTCCTCTTTCACCAATAAAACAAGATACCGCCTTTCAAATGGCATCTTTGATAAATAATCCATATTTTACAGTTGAAAATGATCAATTGCAAAATGTTTTGGGTATCGGTGCATTTGGTAGTTTATATCCAAAATTAGTACCAAAGGGTGGTAAAGCGGTTGTAGATGTTTTCGGTGATATGTGTTGGTCAAATAGAGGAGATTTGGATGAAGTTCCTTATGTAAATTTAAAAGAATTTCAATTAGATTATGGAACATGGACAGTTAATTTAGCTCAAATTTATGATCAACTTAAAAATGTTACAACAACATTATCAATTGACTCATTTTTAAAACTTTATGCCGGTTCTCCTACTAATTTTAGTTATAGATTTCCTTATTTATTATCAAATGGAGATAGTATAAAAAATATTGAAAATTCTTGGGTAAAAGCAAGCGGCATTGGTGATGCGCTTACATCAATGGCTGGTAAAGGCACAAGTACATTAGGTGCTTTTGGTGACATAGTAGCTGCTGGTGTTGGTGCTGGTGTTGGCGCATTAACACCGGGATTTGGTTTTGAAGAAACATATCAATTTGGTTCTACATCAACTCAATCTGTGACAATTTCTTTTCCTCTTTATAACACAAAAACAACAGCAGATGCATTTAAACATTTTGCTTTTGTAAATTTATTTGCTTTTCAAAATTTAAAAACAAGAACGTCATTGATGACTTTTATTCCTCCTAAAATTTATACAATAGATACTAATTTTTTAGGAGGCATTTATATGGCAGCTGCTTACGTCCAAAGTTTTAAAGTAGATAGTATTGGCACAACGAGAAGAATGTCTGGTATGGGTTCATCTAGTGAAATATTAATACCAGAAGCTTATAAAGTGTCTATAACATTTACTGATCTTGTTTCCCAAAGTTCAAATATATTTGCAGGTACTATTGGTGGACCAAAGGTTAATGTCGTAGAAGGATTATCATCAGAAATTAAAGCCGGTATAGATAGTACTGGTTCTTATATAAGTGATAAAGTTAGATATGCACAAGCTTATCAAAATGCACAACAAATAAGACAAGAAGTAAATAATGAAACTGGTGGTAGTGCAGCAATAGAAGCAGGAACAGGATAATATATGAACACTCAATATAATTTTTCAGATTTACCAACTCTTTCGATATATAGATATGAAAACTTTTTCAATATTTATAAGGAATCGGATAGTACAAAATTTTATAATCTTTTAAGATCGATAAATATTTTTAGTGCAGATGACAGTTCTGCCGAAGACAAGTATATTGTTAATCAACATGATACTTGGTATTTTATTTCTTACAAGTATTACAATACGATAGATTTATGGTGGTTGGTTTGTGAATATAACAGAATTCAAGATGCTACAAAAATGCCAGAACCCGGAACAATAATAAAATTATTAAGACCAGAATATGTGTGGGCGATAATTACGGAATTAAATCGTCAGGTTTCAAATTAATTAAATTTAAAAAATTCCACTAAGTTAAAGTAAAAACGAACATAGTATATGTTTTTACTTCTTTTGCTTTTTTTTCCTATTCCGTAAGCATAAACTTTATTATCTATTTTAAATAAATAGTTTTTTGAAAAAACATCATCATTGAATATTGTTTCAAATTCAATGTCAGGGTTTCGATAATAAAATTCATTTATAATTTCATCGTCTAATTGTTCTAAAATATTTTTTTCTTTTAATTCTTTTAATTTTTTTGAAAAATTATCCCATAATCCTTTTTTTAGTTTTAAATTTAATTCATAAATAGGCCATTTTTCACTTGTAAAAGGTAAAATTTTATCTTTTTTATTGAACAAAGCAGCTATTTCTTCGTTTATTAGAGGCATTTTAGCCATATGATTATAAATATTTATAGATGGGAAGAAAGAAAAAAATCCAAGATAGTGATGATTTTATAGATTTGGCACCAGAAGACATTGTTGTTGATGGTGATTTTTATAAAGGTAATGAAAATCTGTTAAGAGGTGATGCTCAAATGAAGTGGACTCTTGAAATGAGGGAGCAACTTAAATTGTGCATCAAAAGCGTATTGCATTTTGCTGAGAATTATTTCTATATTACCACAGAAGATGGCAAAAAGAAAATAAATCTGTACAAGTATCAAAAAACATTACTTAAAGCTTTTAAAAACAATAGATTCAATGTTGTTCTTAGCTCAAGACAGAGCGGTAAGACCACCACTATAACAATTTATGCTTTATGGATAGTGTGTTTTCAAACCGATAAAAGAATAACCATTGTTGCAAACAAACAAGAGACGGCAAAAGAAATATTTGCACGTATTAAAATGGCGTTTGAACAGCTTCCTGTGTGGTTAAAACCCAGTGTTAAGTCATGGAGAAAGGATGGTTTTCAATTATCAAATGATTCTGCCATAACGGTCAGCACAACATCATCAAGTGGTCCTCGTGGTACTACAAGTAATCTTCTGATCATCGACGAAATGGCACACTGTCCAAATGAATTGATGAAAGAACTTTGGAAATCTGCACTTCCTATTATTTCTTCAATGAAGAAATCACAAGTTGTGGTCATTAGTACACCAAACGGAACTGAAAATAAGTTTTACGATCTTTATCAGATGTCTCAAAAGCCAAAATCAGAATGGCATTTGGAAGTTGTAAACTGGTGGGATGTGCCGGGAAGAGATGAGAAATGGAAAGAAGATGAAATACAAAGGATGGGATCAAAAGATGACTTTGATCAAGAATATGGTTGCGTTTTCCATCAACCGGGCAAAACTGCAATTGATCCTGAGCTTCTTGAAAAACTAAAAGCACAATCAAAAGAACCTGTTTTGGTAATAGATGACGGTGCTTATAAAATATATGAACAGCCAAATCCTGATGCTTTTTATGCAATAGGCGTTGATGTTGGTGAGGGTATCGGAAGAACAAACACGGTTGCTCAAATTTTAGATATATCTGACTTAACAAACATTAAACAAAGTGCGATTTATGCAACAAATAAACTAGATCCTTATCATTTTGGAACGAGACTCATGGGTATTTTAGAAGATTGGGGTAGACCTCCCATTCTAGTTGAAAATAATAACAACGGACAACAAGTTTTAGACGTTCTTTGTCATATTCATAATTATGAATCGGTAATTTCTTATCATTTTGAAGGGTTCAGTAAACATTATAACAATGAAAATCGATTTGGTATTCATAATCACACAAACACTAGATACAAAGGCGTTAGTAATTTCAGATATTGGGTTAATAGTTTAAATGCTGTCAGGTTATATGACATGGATACTCTTTTGGAATTAAGTAACTTTGTTAAAAATCCAAATTTTACTTTCAGTAAGAGAACAGAAAATGATTTGGATGATCGTGTTCTATCTTTGATTTGGGCACTTTTTATATTAGAACCATCAATTGCTAGTAGATACTATACAGTAATGGATGTTGATGATCAAGGCAGACCATTAAAACTTATTCCACTTTCTGATAACTCAGATTTATTAAGAAGAAGTCCTCTTTTTAGTGGTCAAGTCACTCAATATAAAAGAACACCTTCAACTTTAAAGACTTATACTCATGTTGGAAGAGTTGATACTGAAAAACCCATATCTCATCAGGAAGAAATGGCTGATTTAATGGTTTGGCTTTTAAATTGGGGCGATAAATCAATAAAACCTGATCCTAATCAAGAAAATAACGATAAGTTATTAAATGGAGATAACTTTTTTCCAATAATGTTTTAAATATATGTATCAATCAGCATTAAATAGGGCTAGAAGTGATAAGTTTATTCTTGTTTTAAATTTACCTCAAATTTTAAAACAACAATATGATTCGACTTTGAATGAAAATTTCAAAGTTGATACTCTTCAATTTTCAATTTACGGTTCACCTGTTCCTCAGATAAATGTTCCTGCTATTGATTTACCATATGGTGGTCAGGTTTATAAAGCATCATCTTTATCTCGTCCTGCTTATGACCCATTAAATATAAAATTTTTAATAGATAATGGATATAAAAATTATTATACAATTTGGAAATGGTTGAATTTATTTAATGATGCTAAAAAATCTGGAACATTGTTAACGAATTCAATTGATGCTAGTTTTTCTAGAAATGATCCGAGTTTGATTAATCCAATGGCAAAATTTACTTCTACTTTTACAATTTATGGTTTAGATGAATACAATAATAAAGTTATATCTTTTGAATACAACCATGCTTTTCCTACAAATTTAAGTGAAATAAATTTTTCAAACCAAGAACCAGCAGAAATAACATCTTCGGTAACATTTGTTTTCAATCAGCTTAATGTTGAATTGCTAAAAAATGTTGACCAAATAAATTGTTAATAATATGGCGGATGCACCAACAACCTTAAATGACGGAACGCCTGTAGTAAACAATCAAGGTACTCCACAAGCTGTGCCAAACACAACTACTGGTGGAACACCAACCACACAACCAACTCAACCACCAGAACCTGCGCAAAATAGCCTTGTTCAAAAAGGAACAATAAGACAAATTGTTAATCAAAATTATTATTTTGAAGTTATTTTTTACAATCAAATTACAAACGAAAAACCTACAGCAATTCCTTTCTTTAATATTGATTCATTGGTAATAAATGAAACATTAACAACTTGGTCAACATCTGGAGAAATTGTAATTTCCAATCCTTTTGAGATATTTTCAAAAGGAGCTTTACCGTCAGCTTTAAATAAAGAAGGAGTAAAGGCACCATATATCGATAGAACTGATGGTAGAAACAGGGTAATGATTAAAATATATCCTGTTGATAGTGAAAACGAAGCTGATATTAAAACACAAAATAAAGCATCAATACCAAGAGAATATTATGAAATGTGTTATGATTTTGTAGTAATAGAAATTGAAGATTTAGAAGTTGAAAATAATCAAGTTAAAAAAAGAAAATATAAACTTATAGACGAAAGACATCAAGTTCTATATGAAAGAAATTTAGAATGGTCAACTGCAATATTTGCTGCAAAAGAAATGGAACAACACACTTTAGTTGACATAAATGCAGAAACCCCACAGTTAAAAGCAACAGTAAAACCATATACATTGACCGACGATCAGGCATCAATGAATCCAAATAAAGTTCTTTTAAAGTTTTTAGAAATAGCAGGTAATAATAAAATTGGTGATTTTACCAGTTATGATGCAACTGCAATAAGAGCACAATTAAATAATAGTCCAGAAACGGTTGTTGGTGATGTTGTAAAAGTTGGTTATCCTGACAGCGGTTCAATTGATAAACCTACAATTCCTTTTTATAATTATGACAATAATAATTGGGATCAAGGTGATCCAACAAACAAATTCAAACATACATCTTTTGCTTATCACAACGGTCTAGATGATTTAAACTTTATTTTAGCACATTGTAAAGGAAAAGATGGTACACCTGTATTGTTAAATTATGGAAGAACAACAAAAGATAAAACTTGGAAATTAGTTTCATTAAAATCTATTTTTGATAATGCTGAAAAAAATCAAGTTGAAAGAATTTTCATAGAAGATGGTTTGGGCATTGAGTCTTCTTTGACTTATATACCAAGAGGTCCAGTTTTTGAAAAACCAACAACTTATTTAAACATGACATCTATTCTTGCATCAAGGATAAACAATTATATGTTTTCACCAATGTCTGCATTAGATGATAATCTTTTAATGAATTCACCAATGCATTATTTTGATTTTCAAAAAAAAGAATTTAATGTTAGTTTTAAAAACAACACGTTTTCTAACTTAATTGAAAAATTAAAATCTACCGCCGAAAAACTTTATTCTTTTAAAAATAATAAAAGACAAAAACCGCAAGTTTTATTAAATTTCAATAAAGTTAAACAGAAAGGTATAATGACAAAAAACCATACAAGTTTTAATGGTAAGTTTGCACCTTTTGATGCACCATTATTAGACATGATGTTTAATGCGGTTTTTTTAAATCAAACACTATGTTTTACTGCAATTGGACTAACTTTAAGAACACCGGGGAAATTTATTTTTATAGATAAAGTTTCAAGTAGTACAAATAATCCTTTTGATGATAGATTTTTGGGTCAATGGTTAATAACAAAAGTTGTACACCGTTTTGAAAATACAGCATATTTGACAGACGTAACAGCGGTCAAAATCGATGCATTTGCAAAAATATTCGATGAAGTAGATACTAAATAAAAATATGGATAAAAATCTTTTAAGAAATTTTATAAGAGAGAATAAAGCTAAAAACGAAAATGTGAATAATTCTAATTTTCCCAGTATGCCACAAATGGCTGTAAATTTAACAAAAGATGCAATGAATAGTGTAAAAAGTGTTATTCAGGGCAATCCTTTAAACGTAAATGACGATGAAGCATTAAGAAGAAAAGCAATTTGTGAATCTTGCTCTTTCTTTAATAAAGATCAAGAAAGATGTACAAAATGTGGTTGTTATATGGCAGTTAAAGTTTATTTAAAAGCTTCAAAATGTCCTGTTAATAAGTGGTAAATAAAAATTATCAATTATATATTTTGCATGATCATCAACTTCTTGATCATTTTTAACTGTATCCCATTCTAAACGATAATCTGCATGATGTTTAATAATCCTATTATTAACTTTTTCAGTATCATTTGCATCATGAACATCTTTTCTTTTGATAAAGATTAAAAGACCTTTTACTTCATCTTTAAGCCAGTTTACTTCATCATTTGGATATTCTATATATCTTATATCGGGTATAATATTAATACTTTCAGGAACAAATTTAAATTTGTTTATAAAATAACGACCTTTTGTTTTAACTCTCTGCATTTTACCGTATTCTACTAATAATGGTCTGATAAATTCCTTATCTTCGTGGTTTTCTGTATGAGAATCTATACCAAACTTATCCATTAATAATTGATAAACATCATTTTTTACAGTATCACCTGCAATTGACATTCTTTTTGCCTTTATACCCAGTGATGATAAATATCTTATCATTCCTTTACATAAGGTGTCTTTTCCAGATCTAGCTGCACCAGCTATCCCTATAGGAGGGTACAAAATTAAGTCTTCTACCATAAATATATTATAGGAGACATTCTAAATTAATCAATAAAAATATGGCAACCGAAGATAATATCCCAAGTATATTTCCCGATAATCCAGATCCAAATGCGGTTGGGTTGAAAGCTGCCGCCAGTACAGCAGGTCTTCAACAACCAGTGGAATCTTTTCCTAAAGATTCATATGCAGCTACTCCAACACAGGAAGAATTGGATATGCTTGAAATGCAAGCAGCTAAAGCCAATCAAACTGAAGATGATCAAAGTTATTTGTATAAAGCACCACCAGTTGGTGCGAGTTATGATCCAAATTCTGATAAGCAAAATCCTAATGAAGCAAATGCTGCCGCTGCAAAAAAAGCAGCAGCCAATCCTACACCAGAAAACGTAGCTGCTGTTAATTCAAATAATAGTGATGCTCATACTTTTAACAAAAAAGAATTAGAACAATTAGAAAAAGCAACAGGTTTGTCTAATAATACTTTATTGGGAATAGTTCAAGGTATGCCGCATTCAGAATTGGGTATGGTGAAATTTCATTATTGTCAAAATAACATTAACAAATATTATTTATTTTTAAATATGTTAGTATATGGTTTTGATAATAAGATCATGTCATCTTGGAGCAATTATCATTGTTCTTATGTCATAGACAAACCTTTTATTAATGATTTTTACCAAATGGCAAATGATCCATATTTAAAAGATTCCATTTTGAAAAAGACTCCAGCTGGTAAAAAAGGTTGTTTTACTTCGACAGGTTTACAAGGTGTGAATGAAATTAATTCAGATAGACAAGCAAACAACCCAGCAACTGGTTCAAAAACAACTCATCCAAGTCTTGTTACAGACTTAATGGAAAAAATTCATAAAGGTTCTGTTGCAGAACTTGAAGATTTTTGTAACAAAATTAGAACCCATGCTTGGTTGACAATGCCAAAAGGATCTTTTGGTTCTTTAGGAAGACTTGTTGCAGGTATAAACAAAGTTATAGAAACTTTCCAAACAATTGTTAATGATATCTATAATGGTATGATATATTATATACAAAAAGTTTATGCGATAATAAATGGAGCTATTGCTCAAATACAAAAAGCACTGATGCAATTGATAGATCAAATTATCCCATTAGATTTATTATGTTTATTGTTAGATACTTTCCAAACCATATTAGACGATGTGAATTTCTTTACTTCATTGTTTAATATGTCCGGTCCTTTTTTGAATTATTTGAATACGATTCAAAACTTCATGAATACAACTTCTAGTTTTGTCAGTAATCCCTTTTCAACGGTTTCTGCGTTTTTCCCACCACAAGTACAAAATGTAATAAACCAATTTAATCAAATAGGAACCGATCCCGGTGGGTTCTTGTCAGATCAACTTGCAAATTATGGATATTCATATGTTGCTACAGCATTACAAGGTAATATTGTGGGTGCTCTTACTAATAAAATGGGACCACAATATGCAGCATTTAATCCTATTGGTAATTATCTTGCAAAAGCTGGTGCAATCTATAATAGATATGGACAAGGTGCCCAGCTTTTCCCACCAGTTGCAGCTTCTATGGGACCAAATCTTTACAATGGTGGAAGAACAGATGCTTTTGGTAATCCTATAAATCCCGGCGATCTTGGACAAATTTTATCTCAAGACTTTAAAGATCTTGGGAATGCATTTAGTACTTTAGGTGCAGGTGTTTCTGGTGTTGGTGTTGATATAAATACCGGATTAGATAAAGTCGGTAACACCTTAAAGAAATATTTATAAAATGAAAAACGTACCGGGTGTACATTTAGGTATCGTTATAAATACAGTTGATCCTGAAAAGCGAGGCAGAGTTCAGGTTTTTGTTCCAAATATATCAACTACTTTATATGAAGATTGGAATAAAGATGCAGTTGATATTAAAATTACATCTGCTTCATTTAAACCTGCTGTATTAGAAAGACTCAAATCTCTTTTGCCTTGGGCAGAAGTCACAAGTGCATTTTGGGGCGGTTCAACATCTGCACCACAAAACGAAACAACCGGAAAACCAGCACCATCTCCATCGGACAGTACAGCTAATCCTGAAAATAAAAATCAGTCAGCTACGCCTCAAAAAGCACCAACCCAATACCCTGAAAATAATGGAGCAAATAATCCAGATGGTAAATTTGATGGTACAACAAAACAACCTCAAGGGGCACCTGCTAATGTGACTCAAACTGTTGTTAATAGCAGCGGTAAAAATATTGCTTATGATTTAAACGGTTCAAATAGATCAAATCAACTTGAAGGTTGGGCTGGTAATACCGTAACATCTATAAATGTCGGAGGTAGACCTTTTAATGGTGAAACTGACGTTTTTATAGCTGGACCGGGTGGCTTAGTCGGAAGAACTGTTTCTGTTTATAATCCCAATACAAAAAAAACTATAACAGCAGTAATAGCTGATTCATATACTGAAGATCCACACACTACTACATTTAGATCAAATTATGCAGAAATGTCATTAGCAGCTGGTAATATGTTGGGATTAGGCGGATATCAAGCAACAGGAAGTAGTTCCACTGGAACTTTGATGAGCACAAATGATGCCGTACAAATAACATTATTACCAGCAGATCAATATCCTGTCAGAAAAAGTTTTGCATCGATAGAAGATTATAACAATTATATTGGAGTATCGCCTGAACAAAATCAGGCAAATATTGCATTTGCTGAAGGTAATTATCAAAAATTTTTAAACAAAACAAAAAACCCAGCATATGCAAGCCAAACAGGAGAAGGTTCAAAAGATCAAAGAGTTATAAGACCAACTGATCTTGTAAACGCAAACGGTCCTGTTGATGTTGGTGGAAGAGCGGGTGCACCAATGGGTGCTGTTTCTACACCTATGGTAAATTCAAAAGTATGGGTGTTCTTTTTAAACGAGAATCCTAATTTTCCAATTTGCTTTGCTTCTGTTTCTGATGCAGTAACATCAGTATTGTAATATGATACAGTATCATGGTTTTTATCCCGGTATTATAATTAATACAGCTGATCCTGAAAAAAGAGGAAGAGTACAAGTTTTTGTACCAAATATTTCAACTACTTTATATGAAGATTGGAATAAAGATGCAGTTGATATTAAAATTACATCTGCTTCATTTAAACCTGCCGTATTAGAAAGACTCAAATCTCTTTTGCCTTGGGCTGAAATTGCTGTTTCTTTTTGGGGTGGTTCAACATCTGCTCCTCAAAATGAAACTGTAGGAAAACCAGCACCATCTCCATCGGATAGTACAGCTAATCCCGAAAATAAAAACCAATCAGCTGCGGAGAAAAAATCACCTGTAGATTCTCCAAAAAATAATGGAGCAAATAATCCGGATGGTAAATTTGATGGTTCAACAGCAGTAAACACAAATCCAAATGGAAAAAAAGCAATACTTGCAATTGGTACAAATGATTATGATGCAAAATTTTCACCAGATGTAACAAAACAAAATACAATAAAATTAATTAATGATTTAAAAGCAAAAGGATATCAGGTTTATGTTATACCACCAAATCCAAATAAATATGGTGCAACAACAGATGCTGTTGTTTCGGCTGCAAGTGGAATAGCTGATGTTATTAGTATTCCTGATTCTAATCAATATACGGGAGACGGTGTCCATTTAAATGTTAAAACAGTTAATAATATTGCTTCTCAATATAAAGATGCAATTTTTGTAGGTGATAGTAATGCTCAATTATTTAGCGAAGAAGGCGGTATACCGAATTCTAATAATTTTGGAATTAGTGGACAAAGATCTGATGAAGTTTTAAATAGAGTTAATCAAGTGCCAATTTCAGGTGCTGGTCCAGACACAACACAAGCATCAAAAGATCAAAAGGTTATAAGACCAACAGAACTAGTAAACCATAATGGTCCTGCTGATATTGGAAGCAGACCCGGTGCACCAATAGGTGCTATATCTACGCCTATGGTAAATTCAAAAGTAATTGTGTTTTTTCATAATGGTAATCCAAATTTTCCAGTATGTCTTTGCAATATAAACGATTGCATAACTAATGTTAAATAATAAATATTAAATATGGCAACAAATTCAGTACACGAACCAGATATCGTTACAAGTCAACAAGTAAAAGATAAAAGTATTTTAGCTTCTCAAGCGGGTGGTTTTGTTTCTGCAACGGATATAAAAGATGATGAATTTGGTTCATCTGTAAAAAGCGATAATTCACATATTAGTGCAAAATTTAAAGATGGTAGTTTTTGGTCTTTCATGCCGGGTCGTGCAATATGGAAATCAGTTGGTGATTTTTGTATAAACGTACAAAGAGCTTTTACCATAAACGTAAGAGGTGATTCTCAATTTGTTTATGGTGGCGATCATCATATTTTACATAATGGTGATCATTCGGTTCAATATGGTAATCCATCACCAGAACAAAAAGCAGCAGCTGCAAAAATTGCAGAACTTTCAAAAAAAATACAACAAGCCAAAATAGATAAAACAGAAGAAGCCGCAAAAAGTGAACAAGCAATGATTCCTTGTCCCATATGTAAAACAAAACACTTGGATCAAAAAGCTTATGAAAAAGCAAAGAAAGCAATGCTGACTCTTCAAAAATATTTTCCACGTTTACCTATACCTTGGGATGTTATTCAGAAAATAATACAATATGTTATTGCTCCTTTTTTAGGAATATCAAGTTTGCTTTCTTTAAACGGTGGTAAAGGATGTGGTAGTCCGGGTTGTAAAAATGGAAAAATTGTTGATCCACAACATGCTATAAATGCAGGAACACAAGCAGGTATTGCTGCATATAATGAACATAAAGATGAAATTGAAAAAAATCAAAAGATATTATCTGAAAAAGGTCAATCAGTTATCTATCATCATGGTGACACGATGATTCAAGTCGGTATACCCGGTGCACAAAATAAGCAAGATGATCATGCAATGGTAGGTCATAAACTAATACCAACAACTTTACAAGATGCACAGGCTGCTAAATCACAAGGTCATTTTCCAAACACAAAAGGAAGTGTTGAAAATATGGCATATATACCACCAGAAGTTGGTGTTGGTAGTTTGCATTTAAACGTAAATGAACAATTTACGCTTTCAACAGGTACGCCCGGTGTTGATATAAAAAGTAATGGTATTGTTTCGGTTGCCGGTACTAAAATAGACATGACTGCTGATACGGGTGAGCTTACAATATCATCAAAAAATAAAACAACAATCGCCGGTGGCAATGTTTATATAGATGCTAAAAACAGAAGCGGAGATGAAGGTTGTCATATTGATGGAAATACCTATGTTCAAGGTCAATTGAGCATAGAAGGCGATATTGTTTTTAAAGGAAGAGGTCACGTAGGTAGTTCTTTATATGTTCCTCATTTACATATTCCCGGTGAAAGAATACAAGTTACGCCATGTGGTAATGAAAACATGCATGCTGGAATGCCTGTGCACAGTAACTTATTAAAGAAAAGTGCAAACATTTTAGATAAAATAGATAACGCTTTAAAAGTAGTAGGACGAGATCTTGCTTGGGCAGTAACCGGATTTTTTGCAGATTTAGGACTTGCTGCCATAACTAAAAAAGTAGAAGAAACATACGGTACGGTAATGATGGCAATACCTGTAGCAAACGAAGGTCAAACCGTTGGTTTTGCATGGATGCTTTCAAATGTAAATTATACACCCATTAAAGTTATTGGACCAACTGGTACCGTTATAGGAATGGTTGATCCTACAGCAGTCGCTGCTGTTTTTATGCATCCACATACACACTATTCAACTGTTGATACTCACCAGCATAGTCAGCTTATTCCAAAAGCAACATATTATAATACTGAATTTGATATGAGAAGTGCTGCACCATCACCAAGTAAAATTCCTATTCCAGCAGAAACAAATGGCGTAGGAACAGCACCGGGACCAAAATGTATAAGTGCCTGTGGTGGAGGTGGCGGTTCTTTTGGTAACGGAAAAAGTGATAGAGTAAACAATGCTATTTTGCAAAGAAACGCAGCATATGGTATTCAGGGGCTTGATGCATTCAATGGAAATTATGTACCAGTTACTGCTAATTTTACACCTGATGGTAATTTAAATCCTCCACCAGACTTTACAATGCTAAATTGTAATTAAAGGCTTGATACTGCACAAATCACAGTAGATGCATTTGTATTATTAATCGTATCAAAATAAGTTTGCATTGATTGTGGTGATGCAAACAATGTTGCATAAGAGTTTTGTGTCGTTAAATGATAATTAGCCATGATGTAATCGTAAGTTGCTTTACCAGCTTGACCTGATGACATTGCATCATTGTAATCCAAAGGTATGTCTGCAATAGCTTTTGTTTGTGCTGGACCTTGTGACTGAGGAGCACCTTGACAATATGTAATTGTTTTTAAATTTAATAAATTTGCAACAGGTTTAATGCTATCAAGATGAAATTTTAAAAATACAGTTTCTGGATTTGCAGTTGCAGGATCTACACGATTTAATTGCACCATGAAAACCGGTGGTGTTGTATATTCATACAAAGAAGCTGTCCAATCTGGAAAATACAAACCTATGAAATTTACAAAATTTTCAGCAGTACTTTCAATTGCAATTTTTATATTATTCAATACAAAAAATTCAATTTCTTGAGGTTGTATAGGCTCCAATAATTGATCTAATGTAGTACCTGCACTAAGTGGTGGAATGTATACAGCACCATAGTTATATGGTTTTTGACCAGTTAAATCCAAAGACAACAAGATAGGAATTGTTTCTGATTCTTTTATAGGAACACCATCTGAATCACATATATAGTTATCAATAACTTGTGTTCCACCAGATTGCTTTAATTCTGTTTGTGCAATCATTCTAGGTAAGAAGTTAACGTATGTTGCTGATAACACAGATCCTAACGAAAAACGAGGATCGCCAATAGCAGTTAAACCGCTTACGTCTGTATATGGTGTAACATCAAACGGTTCAGGTTTTACTAGAAGAGGATCAATCGTACTGTCATTTGCATTTTTTAATAGCTCACAAAGATAAGGAAGAATGCTAAAATTTCTATCTAAAAATTTAGCAGAACCCGTTGGTAAAAAGGTTTCCGTGAATTTCCCTTGTGTTCTTATACAATCTGTTAAGTTATTAATATCCATATTATTCGTCTAAAAAGTTTTCGTGTTGTTGTTTAAAAAATATTGTTTTGAAAAATTCCATTATAGCATCTCTGTCTCTGGCATTTGAAAAATGTTGTATTAAAATTCTTTCGCCTTCAGTATTATAACCAAATAATAAAAATGTATCTAGATATTCTGTCAACATTTTTTTTAACAATGAAAGATCTCTTAATGCTATTTGGTTTTTTTCGCCATGCTCTTTCATCCACCGATCTAAACTTTTTTGAAGCTCTACATTGTTTATTGCATCAAATACTTTTTTATTTAAAATTTCAATTTCTTCTTTTGACATTTTCTTTACTTCTGCTTTTACCTTTTCAGAAGAAAGAGAAGGACTGCTTGTATCTGTTTTTTTCTTCCTATTGCTTGCCATAATCAGATGACTTGTTGTTTATATTAAATTTAACAAGATATTCTATTACGGTTTCAATAGAACTTGTTTTTAATTTAAATCTGTCTGGTATATATTGTCCACCATCATATAATTCAAAATATTCTTCTCCAAAATAATTTTGATTATTAAAACAAGTTATAAAAACTGAAGTTTTACTTGGATCAACAACTACTGTCCATGATCTAGAATCTCCTTTTGAATAGTTTGTAAAAACTTTATCGGTTACATACCCACAATCACGAAGTCTTTTTATGAAGTATCCAACAGTAGTTATTTTATTCTTTGACATATAATAATTTACCCAAAGTAAATTATTTAACAAGTGTCGAAATGATATATTTTAACTCTGTATTATCATCTTCTTGCGTGTTAAAAACAAATACTTTAAATTGATTATTAATCTTTACTTTAATTGAACTTTTACTAGTTGCTAGAAGCTTAAAAATTTCAATTTTAATGGACATCGGCTCAATAGATTGTCCTTGATAATTGTCAGCAACCATCAAAGAAACATTGTCAACATTTTGCATTGTTTTGTCATCGATTTCTGCAAATACACAATCATCTTTAGAATAAAAATATATCTTATTAACATCGCTTACAAAAGAATAAGCAGTTATAATCTGCTTTATCTTTTCCAAAGATAGTTCAAATGTTGTGTCAAAATTAAGTTTTATAATCTTGTCAACATTAACCGTTGATTCTCTGATAATATCATCATCGACAAGATGATATTTAAAGTGTGTGCTATCATTATTAGCATCATTTACTGATTTGCACATCAAATGATTATTGTTATAAATCATTTTAAATGTTCCGTTGTCACCAAGACAATGCAAACCTGTCAGAAACTTCTTTATGTTTATAAGGTTTAATCTTACATCTTCTTCAAGAGAATTTGGAAGATTTGTCCTAGCATAAAGGATAACGCTATTATCAGCAGACGAACAAACTGTAAATATATAATCCTTATTGGATTTAATAACACAACTTTCTGTAAGTCTGTTTACGGGTCTTAAAAACTTTTGAAGTGATGTCTTTGGTATTGCTATTAATGTTTCAGTCATGTTTCTTGAATTTTACATACTCAATCTTCATACACTCTAACATACCAGCCAAAGACTTGTCAATGTTTTTTAAAGAATTCCTTATACTATCAATGTCACTCCGTGTCAAAACAGACCTATCATTATTCTTATCAGTAGATGTTTTTAAAGTATTCTTTTGTTCAACTGGTGAAGGGACAGCAGTAGGTAATGTTGCTCTATTTCCAGAATCTTCAAATTTAGAAACAAGTTGATTGTTTGTTTCAACTGATTTTATAGATTCAACTTCTGGTGTTGGTTGTTGAACAACTCTTGGCATGTCTGGTACCATTTGCTGAACAATATGTTCAGGAATAGGTTGCGCCCATCCAGCAGGAACTTGTGTTAAGTAACTCTTAGGTGCAACTGTAGCGTTTGGATCTTTAACCTTGCTAATAAAATCATGTATGTTGATCTTATTAGCAGGGTTATTAGTTCTCTCGACTGTCATGTTGTCGAGATTTTTTAATTGTGATCCAATTAAAGCCGCCAAACTAGCGGCTTCATATGCATCTTGTTTTGTCATATCTATTAGAGATCAGCAAGAATATCCTTAAGCTTCTGATCATTATCAGAAAGATCTTCTGTTGAAGAACCAAGACCAGTTTCGATCTCGGTATTAAGAGAATCATCAACCTTGAAATCTTCCTCGTCATCATCAACGCTAGGCGTAGATGCGTTTGAATCCTTACCCAAGAAATGAATGTCCAGAAGATCCTTGATCTCCTCATATGTTCTGACCTTAAAGATTGTATCAAGAGGCTTGAATGAATCATAAACCGAATTGATAGAATCCTCATCATCCAAACCGTCAATTCCAGAAGGAGAAACAAACTTGGAAGCAACATAAGAAGGATATCCACCCTCGTTCTTCTCAACCTTAATGCGAAGATTGCAACCCTTTGAAGAAAGGTCAAAGATCTTACCACCAAACTCTTCTCTATCATCACCGCTGATAGCAGATTCGATAATCTTCTGAAGCTGTGAACCAGCATTAAGAATCTTGACTTGGCCTTCGTTTGAAGGATTGGATGGGTCTTTTACAACAAAGACGTTATAAAGCCATTTCTCGTTCTTCTTGAGAGGCTTGATCTGGTTGATCAATGCATCGTTCTTGGTTGCCCAAATCTTGGAACGATACTCACAGATTGGGCACTTGGCCTTGTAGGTATTTGGACAAATGACAGAGATCTTCTTGCCATGTACAATGCTGTCCCAAATATGTTGCTTGTAGTTATACCAAGTCTTAGACATATCCTCGACATTTGGCAGGATGCGAACAACGTATGTCTTGTCAGACTCAAACTTCAAGAAATCCTTGAAGGAAGAATCGGCGTTGTTCTTGTTGCTAATAATCTCTTGAAGTGAATCAAAGAGGCTTGCGTTGTATTTTGTAGTCATAGTGTTAATCAGTTTATCAGTTTTTGTGTTGTAGTCAATTGTTTTTCGACAAAAGTTCTAATTTTCGATGAAGCTTCCTTCACAAAATCTTTTGTCTTCTTAGATTTATCATATCTATCACGAAATGCAACTAAATTTTGATGTATGTCTTCACCAAAAAGATATAATTCGTCTTTTGGGATATTACTTAAAACATTAAAAATGTTACCCAATTCAAAAAGACAATATGGATTTATTCTATGTTCTCTATAATGATTAAGCCACGAATACATATAACCGGTTTTGTGTGTCAAATAATCGGAAACATCTATATTATTATTCAAACAAAACATACCGATAAACCTCATTCCGTTTTTTATAGACTCAAATTGATTTTCCGGATTGGAATTTTCCTGTTGTTTTTTGTATACAGCGTATGTTTTTAATGCACTTCTTGTAAAAAAGTAATTTAATGGTGGATATTTTTCATCCGGATGAAGCACATTAAACGCCTCAAAATATTCTTCAACATTTATATGATTATAATTTGTAAGAAAATAACTTATTTTCTTTAAATAAGAAATTAAATTTGGATTTAAATCGGAAAAATCTTTTCTATACTGAAAAGGTTCACCTTTTCTAAAGTTTTTTAAATAGCAATTGTAGATTCTTTTTTCAAATTCGCTTACATTACTCATTCTTTTTATTCATTTTTGATCGGAAAATCTTTTTATATACGTTTGGGGTAGATCCTAGATATGCTTTTATGATACTTTGAAGATTGTGTTCATGCAATAAAGAAAAATATATTTTTTGAGTTCGCTTATCTTCAATTAAAAATTTTAAAAAATTTAAATAATTCATTTTTTTGCCTTTGCATATACAAACAAATGCACCAAATTTAATTGTTATTTGTTCAAATTCTTCTATGTTTAATGCTGACGATGGATTTGTTGCGTCTTCAAATTGTTGAGAGGATGTTATGATCATAAAGGTTTTAGTTTTTTGGTAAATTCCATGAATAATGGTGTAATTTTGCCACCGGCAGATATGTTATTACCATTACCTTCACAATATTTTTCAGCAAAAGCTGCTAAATTTATAGCATTTTTATTATTTTTTCTTTGTCTCATGCTTACTTTTTCGGTTTTTGTGTTGATATAAAACAAAATATCCGGATTATGCTTGTCCATTATCATGTCTATGACAATATTATTAAAATTATCAGTAATAGCAGCCATTACTTTATTAACAGAACCTTCTATTATAACCTCTCCTACATAAAAATTAGTATCTGTATATGCAATTTTAGCGTTATTCTTAGCATGTTGTATTATTTCTTTTTGTTTTAAGCTAAAATCTTTAAAACCATCCTTATAATAATCAATAAAGTAACAAAATTCGTTTCTAAACTGTGTCCAAAACAAAATATTCAGGTCATAAGAGTCTTTAAACTTAAAATCAGAAGAATCATAGTCATTTGCAAACAAAATCATCTTTTTTTGTGCTTCTGTAAACTCCGGTGCTTTATCTTTATATAATTTTCTAACTAAAATTGAATTTGAAGTGTCATTTTTGTAAATAATTTTGGCTTGCTTGAAGTCTTTTACATGTTTTTCTGATCTTTCATGATGATCTATAAATGTTATGAAATCATAATCAAGTTCTGGTAAAAATTCTGGTCTTAATGCAACATCAAAAATTAAAATATTAGGAGGATTACATGTTTTTTTAACATATTCCTTCATTACATCAGTATCTAAGTTTGTAATTTCCCTATATGTGACGGTTGCTGTAGGGTTTGACCATAAAAAAGTCAATAAACTTACAGCACCATCTAAATCTTTGTGTGTAAAAATCTGATACACTTGATTTTGCATAACATTTACTTATTAAGTTGTCGAATTAATCAAATCAAGTGTATCCATTATACTTGAATTCTCATCAATAGTGGCTTCAATGTCAGCATTAAGCTTTGGTGCAGATGTTTTTACACTATATTGAAGCTCAACCTCATCCGGATCAACCAATGACAGTGTAGGATAATCAATATTCAAGTGTGTATATACTTCTCTTGGACCGAATCTGTTCTTTTCGACACCCAAATGAATAATACCAAGTTCAGAATCACCCTTTTCACTCCAAATTGAGAACTGTGCATCAACTGTATGAGCAAGACCCATCGATTCTCCAGTTTTACCGGCATCGGGTGCAGAATTATTATACGCTTGTCTGTTTGCTTGTGTTGCTGTTATGACAGGACACTCGAAATCATAAGACAATGCTCTCAATCCTTCAGTGACTTTCTTGATTCCTTCATATGAGCTAAGACCATTTGCTGGTGGAGCAAGAAGATTCACATAATCAACAATGATGGCATCCGGTTTAATACCTTTTTGAACAAGTTTATTGATATAACTCTTGAGTTGAAGGACTGTAATTGATTGTGGAGGAAACTCTTTGATGATAAGTTTGGATTTTCTATTAACATTCTTATAGTTTTTAACTATATTCTTTAAAGAATTAATGTTTGTCTTTAAATCATCACACGGTATACGTGAAAGCTGTGCTGAAATTCTTTTACCATAGACCTGTTCAGGCATTTCCAAAGAAATAAGAACGACTACTTTGTTCTGACTAAGAATATTTGTAGCTACATTACCAAGAAATATAGATTTGCCGACGTTTGTTACGCCGAAAAAGCAATATAATGCTTTTCCTTCTGCCATAAACCCACCACCGATTTGTTTATCAAGCCATTTCCAGCCTGTAGATACGGTTCTAAACACTTCTTTAAGCTTGTCACAATGGTCATCAATCTCTTCGAGGTAATCAAACCCTATATTATCAACCAAAGATATACCACAAGCTTTTTCAAAGGTTTTTAAAATCTTGTTACTATCAATTTGACCCGTTTGTACATCCAAACTAGTCTCTTGTACGGTTAACAAGACCGATTTTTCTCTCAAAAACCTTTCTGTATTCTTAATAAGAATATCTCTATCATAATTTTTATCAATCGAATTGAAAGACAACACAAGATTCTTCAAAGAATCTTTCTGTTCAGTCGTGATAAGGTGTGTTTTAAGTTCTGTTATGTTTGGAACTCTTTTGTTTTCCAAATAAAAATCTCTCAAAACAGAAACTACTGTTTTAATGTTCTTATCTTTAAAGAAAGCAGGATTTAAATGATCTAAAATGGTTTCAAGATAATCTCTATGCATTAAAGCATTGTAGATTATAATCTTCTCGAAGAAATCTAGATCTAATGGTAAAACCTTTTGCATATTGTGGGAAGTATAGATTGCAACTGTTGAGATTGCAATCTATAAATGCTACTTATTTCCCCAACTTGTCCCGTCGAACAAACCACTAAATCCATTAGAAACTTTATTGGCAAATAAAGAACCCTGTGGATAACTTTTTCTTGCAGTTGGATCATTCGGTGGCTGTTGAACAGGTGTTTCTTCTTTTACCGGTGCATCTACTGGCGTTTCTTGTTCAGGTTGTTCTTGCTCACAGTCCCCAATATATTCATATTTAACGAGATTATACTTTTTCTTAAAGTATTCAAGAAGCTCTTCTTCTGTTCCACTAATTATTTCTTTTCTTTCAATCATTTTCAATCACCTCCTCTTCTACTTCATCAATTTCATCATTTTCATTCTTGAATGCCAATGCAGTTTGTAGTTTTTTCTCCAATGCTGGTAAAACTTTATCCCAAACAGTATCATCATCCTTCCAATCTTTAAAAAAGCCAAGGGTTTCACCGTTAAAAACATAACGATGACCTGCTTTTTCAAGAACACCGTAACCTTCTGCCATTTCAAGAAGACCAGAATATTTGTTTAATCCTGTTCTGAAATTAAGATACATCTCAATCTCAAGGAATGGTGTTACAAATCGATTCTTGGTTGTGAATGCTCTCAATGTTAGTGCATTAATTCCCTTTGCAAGGAAAGTTGCTTCATTGTTTGCATCTTTATTCTTGGCATCATCTGTCTTTTCTGTCTTTTTTGCCATCTGAACAATAACAGATGCCATATAAAGAGGACCGGAACCACCGGCTTGCTTCTTAATTGCAGTGGGATGCATTGCAGATGGATCATCGTAGATATGATTGGTGAAAACAACCGGACAATTTGCAGTAGCAGCAGCGTGTGTGATAGCTCTCATCATAGATTTGAGTGCTTTTGCTCTATTTCCCATATCGGGAGTATCGGTTCCCTCGTCAATCTTTCTCTTTTCTTGAGCAGTAATCAAATTACCAAGAGAATCAATCACAAGAAGAACTTTACCTTGTAATTTCTTTTCAATTACTGTGTTTAAAAACTTTACAATTTGATTTCTGCAATCTTCTGTGATTTCAGATGGGACATGCTTGATTTTAGCAGGATCACAACCAAGTCTTTTTGCTGTTTCTTCGTCTAATGCACCTTCGGTATCAAAATATGCAACATACATTCCTTTCTTTTGAGCATTTGCAATAATTTTATTAGCCATTAAGGTTTTTCCACAAGATTCAGGCCCAATAAAACCAGTAAGTCTTCCCATCGGGATTCCACCATAGAGAGATCCTGAAATAATTGCATTTAAAGCATAGCAACCAGTATCAATCCAATCTTTTACGTTTGATAAACTGTTATCATTTAAAAATGCTGCCTTTGGATTGAGGTCATCTAGTATTTTAAATGCATCTAAAATATCACCCTGAGGAAGTTCTGTTTCGTTATCGTTTTTCTTTTTAGCCATATAGTATATAATAACAAAAAACTTTAGAGAGTCAAGCCCTCTGGAGTCTTTGTGGTTTTCTTTTTTTAACGCTGATTACTCGTCAAAGAGATTTACAACTTTACCGCTGTCATCTCCTGTCGAAGATTCTTGATCAGGTGCAACTACGATGTTTGCAGGGTTAAACATCTGTGCATACTGTCCTTGAAGTCTAAAATCAATTGCATCAATGTTAGTTGTTGCGATTCTAGATGGATCGTAGGTGAATACAACATCAGCCGTCTTGTCTGCAAGGAACTCCTTGAAGAACAATGGGAGAAGCTGTACGCTCATCTTGCCTTGATTGTCGGCAGGTACAATGTGAAGAACAACTGGGTTCTTAATTGCATATGTACCCTCCGCAGAAGGGACAACCTCACCAAGGAGGGTGCGTCCAACTGGATCAAGGATTACTGTTAGATTGGGGTTTGTATTGTTTGTTGTCATACTTTATAAATTTAACACACTTTTATGTATTTTCAAGTGGATAAATATTGAAATAATGAATAAAAGAGATCCTATTTTTGATGAAGTTGATAAACCACTTCAAGATATATCAAGAAGTGATTTTAAATATTCAAAAAATTTACATCAATGGTGTATAAATTATAATGCACCATATTCAATGGGACCACATGGTATTTGTATTGATGCAGATCATTTTGAAGATGAAGAGTATTATACCAATGATCGTATTCGTTCAATGTTACAAGATAAAATCAACAAAGCTATTGAAAATAAATTTAATGAATTAAGAACAGGTATAAAAAACGAAAGTTTTAAGGAATATTTGACCCGTTCCACCCTAACGCTTCGGAAATACTAGGAAAATGAAACTGGAAACTGCTTTTAATTTCATCAGCTATTTCCCTATGTTCCTTTTGAGTATCGTCCTTACATCTTATATCAAGATAATGTATCCAAGAACGGATTGTCCCATTCATGTAAATCGTTGTCGATGTGTTAAGAGGAAGAACCATTCTCGCACATTCTTTAGCAATACCCATTTTCACTAAATCGTGATATAAATCTTCACATTTATCTTGAACCCATTGAAGATTATCTTCTAATTCAACAGGTAATTTAATAACATCATCACCAACCTGTCTATTAGTTTTACCCTGCATCCTCCATTCAATTTTTTCCATACCAACAACAGATGCATACCTTTGGCTGAACTCTTGAAATGAAAAACTACGATGCCGTAGAATTTGAGCAGCAATTGCACGAGATGTTTTAATTTCAAATGTCATACTAGCCATCTCAAATGGACTCCAGTGTTTGTGTTTTATCAAATATGCAAGAAGTTTTGGTGCAGTTTCTACATTAAGCTGATTTGATGGATTAGAAACCCTTGCACAATAAGATATTAATTCTTCTGCTGTATTAATTCCTTCAATTTCAGGTTTCGTTATTGATATTAATTTAGTTTTCATGAAAATAATTGTATTAAATCGGTGACTTCTTCGCAACCAACTGTAGGCACAGGCCATCCAATGATCTTAAATATTCTTTCCAATACAGGAACTACTGTTTTGTTAAACATAAATTTGTAATCTGGTTTAATAACATCCAATAATTCCTTTGGATAATAATCTATGAATCCTATTGTTTCGTAATCATAGATATTTTTCTTACAATAAAAGAATTTAATCTTGGTTCCACTGCTAATTTCTGGATATTTATCATCAACATTAAGCTTTTTAAGTGCATTGTTAAAATTCATTGCACTTCTTACATGTCCCGGTGTACCGGAACCAAATTCTTTGTCATCATCATCGTATAAACTGTCCCATTTTTCGTAATTATTGACTTTTTTTCTAATTGCAATAACTTCTGGTGACATATCACAGAATTTATCATAGCCTTTTTGAAAGATATTGGTTGCGATTCTACGATCTTTCGATATCAATGCAGATTCTAGAACATCTTTTAATAATTCTTTAACTTCTTTTGATAATGTTGCCTTTGCAACTTCCATTCCCTTATATTCAAACTCATTAGTTTTTACACCTTCCTTATCTAAAATATGTAAAATGTAAAACTTCTTGGCTTGTAGCAAGGCAACATCACAAATTTTTTCACGTTTGAAAACATAACGAGGATCTATAGATCTGAATTCCTTTTTAGCCCATTCGTTAATACCGTTATTTAATACATCACCATATTCAGCAATCGCATCATATGCTTCTTTTGTTATTTCACCATCTTTTAAAAGACTTATTCCTTTAATTTTCAAAATATCTTTAAAGGAAAAGAATTCACTATCAGTATCTTGATAAATTAATATATCTTTCTTGCTTCCGGTGAAACCTTGGCTTTTTGCATACTCATAAACAATGTCTGGACCTTGTTTAACGGCAGCTTGTCCTGTTAATGTTACGCTTTCAGCATGGTCGATATCGAATAATGGAAAGTAAATGTTTGAAAATGCACCATAAATCGAATTAAGAAAGACTTTATACACATTTGATAATGTATCATTATCGTTTGCCTCTTCTTCCAATTTATTTTTCTCTTCTTGTGTCTTTGCGTTCTTTAATTTCTTCTTGGCTTCCAACATTTTGTTTTTAGCCAAGACTCTTTCTTTATAAAGTTTATCAATTAGCGTAGGAATAACGCCTTTAAACTTCTGTGTATATAAAACATTTGATTTTGTGATTGCCAATTGCTGTGATTGGACAATCTTTTCAAAATCTTCATTGCTTTTCGTGACAGTATTGCCTTGAACTGTCAAAATGGTAGTTTCTTTATCAGTTCTATCGGTTATTTTGCCAATTTTAGTCTCAGTTGAAATGTTTAATGTAATAATCGTGTTTGGATAAAGACTGTTTGCATCATAGGTAACAACATCTTCATATAAACCTTTCTCTGGTTCCTTAACAAACCCACCTGCAAATTCAGTTTTAACGTGTTTTATATTAAAAGTAGGAATGATTGTTCCCATTTTGAGTGCTTGGTGTGCTACAGCACCCGTAATCATCGCTACCTTGCCCATAGACTTCTCAAAAGGTATAAAACCACGATATGATAGGTTACGAACAAGATTTATATACTTTAACTTCTTTTCAAGATTTATAATAAGTCTAACGTCCTGAATATTATAATCAACAAACTTCATCCAATCGGTATCAGCAAGACTTGATAATGATGTACTACCGATTGCAATCTTGGATTCTCCCAATTCATATTCAGATATATAATTCAAAGACCAAGATTCTCTTTTTCCACCACAAAGAGCCTCATAAAGCTCCATGTAATCAAGAATACTAACACCGGAAAGATACCAGCGATCAATTGCACGACCTAATTTATTAATAGATGCGTTTTCACGAAGAAAAATCTGATTAACCGGTGATAATTTCTTATTATATTCATCATCGAATATTTTGGTAAGCCTATTCATGATGTATGGAATATCATAACCATGAATATTCCATCCCGTAACAATATCTGGAGGATCTTTTCTCCAAAACTTAACAAAACTTCTTAATAAATCCTTTTCATCTGTACATTTATGGTAAACAACATCTTCTTCAAGTGTTGAATAATTCTTGCAACCCCAAGTGTGAAACTTTTCACTCAAAGAATCATAAACAGTTATGAGATTTATTGGATCGCTGGCATCGGTAGGTGTTGAAAAGTGATCCGTTGCATATGTTTCAATATCGATATAAAAAATCTTTAATGGTTGATTACCAAATCCCGGTTTATCAATCTCATCTTTAAACGTAGAAAGTAAAAATTGTTGATCAACTTTAAGATTATAGAACAATCTTTTAATTGGGGATTGTTTTATATATTTTAATCTTTCAAATTCTCCTTTAAATTTAATTTTTTTTAGATTAGATCCAAAAATAGACTTTGCATCAGCGGCATCCTTATCCTCGATATACAGAAAAGGCTCATATGTGGTTATCGCTTTAACCCTATTGCCATCTTTATCCCAAGTCCAAAGATGAACTTCAGACTTTTTGATATCATAATAGATATTACGGTATGCCATTAACCCATGCTATCTTAAAAATAAGCCAAAATCAATGAATATTTTGATCAGGATTGTTCTGTATAAGAATAGGAGACTTCTTTTTTCTTTCTTCCGACCCCCATTCCGTAAAATAGATGGCATCATATTCATCCAAATGATCTTCAAGCCAAAGATTTTGAATAAATGTGTTGGATTTTTCTGAAATTTTCATATAACGATCAAAATCAGAAGTTAAATATTCAAGTTGTGAAATTAAATCAACACCGTTTTTAAATTTAAACTCGGCATCTTCATAGGTACACAGATCTTGATATGTTCCGGGCAGTCCTATACCGCTTGCTTCCACCATTTTGATGTTACTCTTTGATTTATTGAAAACATTGTCCTGTAATGGAGCAAAAACAACGTTACAATTTGTGTCATATAGTCCTTTTGGGTAATCAATCAGACTTGACCATTCTATAAATTCCATATCACCATTGTCGATGTATGGTTTTACCACTAATGGATAGCAACCCTTCCATACAAATTTAAATTTCTTTCTAGCTTTGATAATTTCTTGCGTAACGTGTGCAAAATCATCATTAAAACCATTTTTATTCATCATGTCTATATGAGTTCCAGATCCGGAATAAAGAACTCTTGGTCTTTTCTTGTTTAATTCAAAATCTTTTTGAATTTTTTCCTTATTATAAAATTTATCAAGCCAAAACTTAGGAGGATAATTCGGAACAACCGTAACTTTTTTATTTCCGGTCTTTGCAATATAATAATCTTTCATATATTTGCAAGTTACCGTAATTTCATCCATCATTCCCATGATTTCTAAAATATTTTGTTCAATATCCTGAGAAACAAAAGCTTCCTTACAAGAATTATAATCGGGAATATCATCTTTGAAAACAATATCGTCTACTTCATAGATAAGTCTATAATTAAATTTATTTTTTAACTTTATAAGTTCTTTAATAAATTCTTTTTGAATTGTTGTTGCTTGTCTTTGCATTCTTATGGCTTTAATCCCACCATAAAAATTAACATCCATCACCATTTGAGTGAGACCACAGATACAAGCTCTTGAATATGCATTAAGCATATATTCAGGCCAAATCATTCTCCAAAAACCACAACCACCGTAGTCTGCATAATAATTAACAGCCCTTGGTAAATTAGCTTCAGGCATTTCTATCTTTTTCTTTGCAGGAACATGTATGGGTTTTAAAGCAGCATAAGAATACGTTGGAAAGCCAACAGGTAAATTTGTGGGTGCGTTTGGCAGACCGCCTTTAAACGGTTCGTATTCAAAAACAATTTTATTTTTTATCTCTTCTTTAATTTTAAGTGCCATATTTTTATATTATAATATTTTTTTTTATAAAAACAAATTAATTTCTAATTAAAATACTAAGACCATTATTATTAGTATATGTATATAATTCTTTCCATTCTTTATGATTTTTTAAAAATAATTTAATAGCGGGTATAAGACCATGATTTCCGTTGCATATGTCTCCAAATTCATTTCTATTTCCATATGATATGGTATCATGCATTAAAATATATTTCTTAACTTTACTGTGATGTCTTTCTAGTTCACCTAAAATTTGATCATATGTATGTAAAGTATCTATAAAAAGCATATCTACTTCTTCTAATTCATAATTTAAAGTATTAGCTTGGTCAAATCTTACATTTATATTTTCATCTTGACATTCTTTTAAGAATTTTTCAACATTTTGATTATTTTTTATATCAACACATATTAATTTTTCAGGTCTAGCATGAGCTAATGCATATGAACTCACTACGTCTCTTACTCCAAATTCTGCAACACTATTACACTCTTTTGCATATTTATAAAGAGTTTCTAAGTGTTCATTTATATCAGAAGGCGTTTGTTTTTTTTCTTTATATTTTTCTTCTATTATGTTCATTTTAATATTTTTTAACTATTGATATTACATTTTTTGCAATTGCTGTTGTTGTATTATTTTCAAAAAAATGTTTTTTAAACTTATTTACGTATTTCTCATATACAATAGATATATTTTCTATATTTAAATTTTTATTTAATTCTACACATAAATTTTTAGGGAAAAAAATCATTGTTTGCGAAGGGCAATTTTCAATGTTTTTAAAATTTGGCAAACAACCATTTGATAAAATTTCATAATGACGCATGCAGTCCCAACCTGATTTTTTACAAGTTATCGCTAATCTTGCTTCTTTATAATCATTATAATAATCTTTTTCTTCTTTATAAATATATGTATTTCTATCAAGTGGTGTTATATAAGCATAATCTTTTATTTTATTTTCATTAAAATTTATTTTAGATAAAGGCATACCAAAAGAAATTGGAAAAACATTTTCTATATTGTCATATATAAGCTCTCTTTTAAAATAAATCAATTCATTATTAGATATTGGATCTATCATATTATGGTCTTCGCCATCAATACATATAATTTTATTTTTTGGATAAATTGATAAAACTTCTTGCAAGTATGTAGAGCAACGTAAAATAGAACCATATATGACAAGGTCAAAATATTTATTTTTAATTTTATTTAAAATTTCTGTTCTGTCTACCTCTAGATCTGGTAAACATCTAGTAACCGTCATACCAAATCCATATTGAAATTTAAGGTTTTCTACTGGAAACGTATCATATATATGAGATCTTTTTTCAACATCAACAACGTTTTCGCCATATAATTCCTTTAATCCTATTAAAAGACAATCATTTTGATAATCTAAATGATTAGGCAATGTTATATATAGAATTTTCATTATTTTATAATTCTAGTGACACCATTTTCTTTTTCTAAAAACAAAATATTATCAATATTTGTCTTAGTATTGTTTTTATGGGTGATGATATATACTGATTCTTGGTATTTTTCAACTTTAGTCTTTAGTATTTCAAGAATTTTATCAATACCTTTATCATCAAGAGCAGAATCAAAAAGCTCGTCGTATATATTCAGAGAAAAAGATGTACCGGAATGAAGCCTCAATACATCTTGAAACGTAAAAAGAATCGCAGTGTCTATTCTTTTACGTTCTCCACCGCTAAAATTGAAATAGGAACATTCTTTTCCTTGTTCATTGTAGATTGTTTCCTCAAAAGATTCATCAAATATGCATTTGCACGGTGCATCAAGGTGTTTTAAATAAAAATTTAACCTGTTGTTGAATATATCCATTATCTTCTTAACAATAAATGCTTTTACACCTTCTTCCGATACGATGAATTTTACAGTATCAAGAATTTGAAGTTCTTTTTTAATTGAAATAAGTTTTGTTTCAATATCTTTTATTTTTTGTTCTGAATTTAAAATATTTTGATCATCTTTAAACAATTCATTTTCAATATTTTTTATATCCTTTTCATATTCTATATTTTTATTAATAAGGTTTAATAATTTTTCTTCATGTAAAGAAGATTTTCTTATAAATGAATTTTGTTCATCTATTAATTTTTGAATTTTTGTTTTATTTTGATAAATTTTAGAGCATAAACTACTGTTTTCTTTTATTTGTTTATCCGCTTCGTATTCTATATCTTTCAGATTCCATATTTCTTTATCGAGTTTTTTTATTTCTTCAGTAATATGATTAATACTATCAAATGAAAAATTTCTTTTACATGTTGGACATGATCCGGTTTTGCTGTTAAATTTTGCTTTTTCTTTTTCTTTTTCAGTTAAAAGAGTTCGTGCTGCTGATTTTTTGCCCGTGAGATCTGAAATTTTTCGATTTGTATCTTTCTGCAAATCATCGATTTTTTTCTCTATCTCTCTTAATCTTTCTAATTCTTTTTTTGTGTCATTTTCATTTGGATATTCAGTTTTTCTTAAATTTTCTAATTCAATATTAATGTTTTTTATTTTTTCATTAATTGAACCAATCCTTGTATTTTTATTTTCATCGAAATTTTCTTTATTACTCTTTAATATTTCTAAAATACGTTGTTCGTTTACAAAATCTTTGGCTAATAAATCATTTTCTTTTTTTGAATCATTATGTAATGATCTTGCCTTTAAAAGCATTTCACTAAAAATATTCATTTGAAGAATACCTTCAATAAATTTACGTTTTTCAGTTTTCTTTTGTGCCATAAATGGCATTGTATTATTAGCCGACATGATAACGGCATTATTAAATACTTCTTCGTTGGCACCAATTAATTGTTTTATGTATTCGTCATTTTTTGGAATTGTTGATAATGTCATATCAACATCTTTTTCATCGTTATGTGCTATAATTTCAATTTTAGCAGGATCAAGTATTCTTTTTATCGTATATGATACATTCTTTTTACCATCTTCTATCGTAAATGATAATGAAACCTGACATGTCCCATCATTTTTATTGTGTTGAATTTTATCTTTTTTAAGCTCTCTTATTGTATTTCCAAATAAACACCAAAAAATAGCATCAGATATAGTACTTTTACCTATTCCATTTTTTCCACCCTTATCTTTATTTTCACCGGTTATAATAGTTATTCCAGTTTTAAAATCAATCTCAATTTGGTCTTCTCCGATAGAAAGAAAGTTTTTAATTTTAACGCTATTAAAAATTACTTTTTTCATTCAGACCAATATAGCAGATAATATTGAAATTTCAATTATATTTGCTTATTTCTAGCATTTGCAACATTTGCTTCACTGTGGGATGTTCTATAAACATAACTATGAAGTTTTTTATCTATGAAAAATTCATTTTTTGCCTCTTGCCACAATTGAGTTACCCAACTTAAATCTTCACCATAATTTATAAAACTGAAATGATATTTTTTTGCTAACTTTGAATTCCAAACACAAATATGATATGGTTTTCTTTTAAATGTTGAATTTGGAATGTATGGTTCATGTTCATTTTTTAATCCAAATAAAACTGTTGACACTGGATTGTTATCAACATAACAATTTTGTTTAAATGTTATAACATCAACATTTGGATTGTTTTTGATGGCATTATAAATTTCAATAACGTAATCATCTGAAATATCATCATCGTCATCAACAAAAGCAACAAATTTACCATTTGATGTTTGAACGAGAGAATCTCTTTTTCTACCAATTGTAGAAATTTTATTATCAATCATTATTAAATGTTCAACTTTACCTTCAAGTTTGTTTTCTTTTATTTGTTTTTCAATTTTGTTTATGATTTTCTTTAAATCATTGTCCATTCTTGAATATACGCTTGGTGTTAATATTGAAAATAAAGGGAACTGATCATATAAATCAAAATCTTTTTTAGCCCTTTTCATATAATTTTGTTGATCTAAACCAAAATAAGATTCGTTTTTGATGTAAAGCTGATCATAATCAGTTTTATTATAAACAGGATGAAAATGTTCTATTATTTTTTTATCGATTTTCTGACATCTTCCAAGTTTAACCGATACTTCTGTAAATTCATTATCACACCAAAGGCTTATATATGAAGGATGATAGATATATCCAAATCTATCGTAATATTTTTTACCTAAAATAGAAAGAGTATTGATTTTATCTTGTCCGCCGTCATTATACCATAATGTACCATCGGTGTTCATAAAATATGAATACATATCTTTTCTTATCTGGTCATCATAACCTTTAATAACGGGTACCATGTCATCAGAAGCAAGTAAAAGAACATCCCAACCGTTAACTTTATTAACATCTACATTTATTGCTTGTATTTTAGTCTTACTGTTACCAAAAAAATAAACAAGTTTTATTTTTTCTTTCAATTTTTCCAGTTTAGCAATTACTTCTGGATTGTTCATCGTCGAGTCATCATGATCGCAACTTATCAAAAAAGCTATATTTTTTAAATCATTAGCATTTTCAATATATTTGTTTAATACATCGAAAAACTTATCAGGTCTTGATCGGGTTGGAAATTTAATTAATATTTTCATTTAAAAATTGACCAAATAATGTCTTGTGTTCTTTGTTATTTCTTTTAATATTGGTTCATTATTGTCGATTAAAGATAAACAATTAAAAAGACCATCATTTTTATGATAATTATCTCCTAATGCATTAGATTCAAATGCACGAAATCTTTCTCCGTTTTTTTCATGAAGTTCTTTTTCTTCTGGAATAGTTAATCTGTGTGTATGAGGTATGCTATAGAATCTACCAAATCTGTGTTTATAAGGCGGCAGACCTTCTTTTTCACATCTTACATATAAATCATCATCTTCTTTACCCCAACCATTAAATTCATTACTATAACCATTAACTTTTTTAAAATGTTCATTTTGGAATAAAACAACACCGCCCATTATTTTATCTGGTATATTAACATATTGAAATTGACTGCAATGTGCGCTCATATGCACAGGAAATTTAGGATAACTATAATCAGCTATTTCTGGTAATAAATCAACATCATGAAAACAAACATAATCAGAATCTTTTGCAGAAAAACAAAAACCAACATTGTTAAGAAGACCTTTATTAAAAGGTTTATCGTTATTCTGTTCAACTATGATAATTTCATAATTTTCTACTTGTTTTGAAACATATTTTTCCAAATATGGAATTAATCTATATAATGCTTCTTTGCGATCTCTATATGGTACTATTATAGAAAGTTTATGATGTTCATTGTATATTTTCTTTTTACTGTAATTTTTTTCTAAAAATATAAGTCTTTTTTCAACATCTTCATTTGATGGGTGTGGTATATCTATGGTAAATTTGCCCCATTTTGAAACAAAATGCGTTGCTGCTGCTGTCCAATTCTCTTTATATTTTTCTTTATTGGTAATTGTAGAGTTTTCATCACTTCCTTCTATTGGTTGGAGATATTCTTCGCTGTTTAATATATCAGGAAAAAACCAAAAAGGCGGTACTAATTCTTTTTCAGAAAGATTATAATAAAAATCAATATGTTCAAATGCGTTTGTATAATTTTCATCAAATTTACCAAATTTCTTGATAAGAGCCGCATTTATATACATAAATGCTCCTTGTGGGTTTTTATAAAATCCAATTTTTACACCGTTTGGATATTCAATATCATATAACAAATATTTTGAATTATCTGCACATTTTTCAAAACATAAATGATGAATTCCTGTAGTGTTTGCAGCGTTTATATACTCTTGAAATACGTTTTTATCTTTTATTAAAATATCATCTTCAATTATAAACATGTGTGTGATATTATTTTCTAATAACACATCAATTGCTATGTTTTTTGTTTTTGCTACTCCTAATTTTCGTTTATTACGAATAACAACGTTTGCATCATCATCACTCACGTATGATGCTTTGCCATCATTAACAACAACAAGAAAATCTATTCTGTTCTTAGGTATTGTATTAAGAACTTTTCTGTAATATTCTTTCCTATTATAAGTTATTATCGCTACACCTATTTTATTGCTGTTTGCCATAAATTTCTTTTAATTTTATAATACAATTATCAATTGGTATCACTTTTTCAGCTGGACCATATCCTTGAACAACGCTAAATCCATTTTTTTCAATAAAAACATTAAGACTTTTCATAAAATTTTCTTGAAATTTAGGGTTGTTTCTAATTTTTGATTGTTTGTGATCCGGAATAATATCTTTAATATATTCGGATGAATTATTTATATCTGCAAAATATCTCCAAGGACTTGTGTATCCTTTTAATGATGCTTTATATGTATGATCAACATGTTCCAATGCATTGAAATAATAAGTTGGCATTAAACCAATATCATCTAATACATTTCTGTGATAATAACTAAAAGCACCCAATACATTTGGATATAAATCTATACTAATGCCATTTCCATAATTAACAGTCTTAATAATTGTGGGATTTCCTTTTGAATCTCGATTATGATTACCATGAAGACCAAAATTTAAATGTTTTAATCCTGTTGCTTTTGATGTATTAATATATGCATCAAAAATATTATCATCTATGATTTCGATATCATCTTCCATTAAGAAGATATGTTCACAATCTTTTTCTATAAGATGTTTTAATGCTAAATTTTTTGCTTTAGCAACACCGGTATATCCTTCAGTTTTAATACATGATCCAGAGATATTAAAAGATTGTTTACCATCATTAATACAGATATATTCTGCGTCCGAATGCTTTTTTAAAGCACGACGAAGACTTGAATTTGCTTTTTTAAAGAAATCTATTCTATCACATGTTATTATACCAACACCAATTTTATTTTTTTGCATAATTCTTTTGAATTTCTTCTAAAGATTTTAACAATTCATCTTTTTCAACTGATTTTGGGTCATTTTGATTTGGAATATATTTATTTTTATATAAAAAATAACCATAAGCAACGTTTGCTTTATTATCAGTACCTAAATCAAAAGGAACATCATCTTCTTTTTTATTATTTTTAATTTTAGAAGTTATAATAGGATTGTAATTTAAAGGCGGATAAACTTTTTTATCTCTTAATCTTATAATATAGTCAATGACTTCAAGGTTTTTGCCACCATAAAACCTTTCATCGAAATATCCAACATTTGAAACAATTCCATTAAACAAATACAAAAAATTATGGTTTAATTTTTCAGAAATAGACAAAGAAATATTCTTTTCATCATCTTCAATTGAATATGTAACAACATCTGGACCCGTCATTGCCCAAGTTCCAAACGTTTCAGCTGTTTTTATAGTATTATCAAAAACATTTTTATCTATTATGGTTAAATTAGATGTAATAAAAAAGAAATGCTTTAATTCATTTATTCTAAAATGAGATATAGCCCAATTCCTTAATGTAGCCATTTGTGTTCCGACACTAAACTGTTTTCTTACACAATCTGGCAATGTGTTTTTAGTGTTGGATACTACAATAATGTTTTCTAACTCTGGTAAAGAGTCGTAACATGCATTTAATTCATCTTGTGTACCTATATCTAAGATAGCAATTCCTATATCACTCATATCAAACTATTATATATTGTTTTTATACATTCTTCAACTTCTTTTTTGTTTTCTATGTCAAGTGTTTTGATGTATTCCTCTATACTTTTTAAAATATTATCAGCTTTGTATTCTTTATCTTCATCATTTACCATGATTTCATCTTTTGGCTTCTCATAATCAATTCTTAAATTGATTGGAGATAATGTTGATATTTTTGAACTAAATTCAAGGATGGTTTTTTCGTCATTCTTATCATTTATAACCAAAGATATGATATTGTTTTTAACAATATCTTCTTTAATTTCACTTTCAGGCGTTAATCGATAATGCTTTGGTGAAATATTGTTTTCTATGAATTTAAATGTGCTTTCTTTTACATCAAAAACATAAATTCCACGAGAATCTCCTAAATCACCAAAATTATGTTGGAAAGGACTGCCCAAATAAAGAATATCACCCTTATCATACTTCCTATGATCTTTTTTATGAAAATGGCCTGATACTACAAACTTAGTTTTATCAAAAAGATTCTTCGATTCCATACCATGCTCACACATTTTATGTCCATTCATGTAGAATGATGATATTTCTAAATGTGCAAACATAATATCACTATTAGGCATGTCTTTTATCTCAGTACCCCAAGGTATTAATGCTATTTTTTTGTCATAGTTAGTTTCAATTAACTCTGGTTTAGAATCTATAATCTTTATATTGTTCCAACCGGCAAGAATAGATATGGAATTAACAGAACTGTTATCTTTATAGTAACAATCATGGTTTCCGGTTGAGATATATATAGTAAAATCTTTAAAATAATCAAAAAACCTTTTTGCAATATCTAATGTTTCAACGGAAACTTCACTTCTATTATGAAATATATCACCGGGAATTATAATTTCATCAATTGAATTTTCTTTATAATATTCAGATGCCCATTTTGCAAAATTCAAAGCAATTTCATGCCATTGTTTTGAGTCTTGACCCAAACCAAGGTGTATATCTGAAAAACAACCTATATATCTGCTGGAGATCTTCATTATTCTTTATTTCTTTCTTTCATTATACGTATATTGTTGTTCTTTGACAAGTTATTATATTGTTCCGACATAAACATGATTTCTTTTTGGTATTTTTCATGCGTTTCGTGGATATGTTTTTCTTTTTTAATTCTATTTCGGAAAGCATTGAAAGCAATTCTTGTAAAATAAGAAAACGGATTGGTTCCTTTCTCTCTGTTGTATTTTTTAGCAATCAAAGCTTTCATCATTCTGATGACACCATCACCTACCATCTCTTCTCGGTATGAATAATTGATAAAATTAGGAGCATAGCTTAATTTATGTGAAATTTTACTAACCATTTCGGCTAATTCATTCGACATTTTACCTGTATCATAATATTTCATGATTTCTTCATCAAACTTTTTAGGTTCAACATAGAATTTTTCTTTATCTGCTGGTTTTCTTCCTCTTTTCTTTGGTGCATCTGTTTGCTCTATAACAATAATTTCTTCTTGGATGATTTCAACTGCAATAGGTTCTTCTTCCAATATACTTTCTTCGACCAAATCTACATCTTCTTCATCAATTATAATATCTTCTTCATCGATTACATCATCTTCAATAATTTCATCTTCAATGATGTCATCAATATCATCTTTGAAGGGATAATCGATATTATTATCTAATATTTTTTTGGCTTTTGCGTTATATTTCTTTTTGTTCATATGCATAATTTTCTTTTGTATAAAGTTTTAATCTTTCTTTAAGATGGATTTTAGAATACTTTGTATTATCCGCAATATCAAAAATAGTAGCCATTGTTTTTGTGGGATGTAATCTCAAAGCTCTGCCTATGGATTGCATTATTTTTATTTTAGCTTTTCCAGCAGATGCAAAAATTATATTATGTAAGTTTGGTATATTGATACCAGTACTGAATATTTTTGAAACAGCAACTACAATAACATCATTTCTTTCTTCCATTAAAGCTCTTATTCTTTCTCTTTCGTCCATTTCTGTTGATCCACGGATAAAATAAATTGGTCTGTTTTCTTCACAGACTTTTTTTAATGAAAGTTCAATATTTACACCATGATCTATTCTATCAACCATGATAATTGTATTATTTGGTATTTTAGATGCAAGTTTTGATATAATTTCATTCCTTCTTGAATTATTCATCAAATATTCTAGTTCCAAATTATATTGTTCCGATGGTTTTGTTAAATTTATTGCAAAATTTGGTATATTTTGATGTTTTATGTTTAAAACAACAATTTTAAAATCAGAAACATATTTTTTGTTTTTTAAATCTTTTGTTTTTTCTTCATAAAGAACAGGACCAATTTTTCCAATGATATTCCATTGATCTATCATTGATGGAGGCATTGTTCCCGTAAACCCAAACCTATAATCTGTGGTTATACACGACAAAACTTTATTAATTTCGTTTCCTCGCCTTAAACCATGAACCTCATCAACTAAAAGTAAGTCATAATCAGCAAGTGAAGATAAATCTGTTTTACTACTCAATAAAATTTGAGTACCGGCAACTGTAACGGTAGCTTTTTCATCTGGTAAATTATCACCAGACCATTTTGTGACGTTTATCATACCGTAATTTTCAAAATCTTTGGCAGTTTGAGTAACAAGTTGTATCGAAGGAACCAATACTAATGCTTTTGCATATGGTTTTCCCATACTAAGCCTCATACTTTCAATAATACCCGCCATAATAAGGGTTTTACCACCTGCTGTTGGAATAATAATAACACCTCTACCTTTTTTAACTGCTTCTCTTATAGAACGATCTTGGTGATCTCTATAAATCATAGCATATTTTTTAATAATAGGATCAGAAAACCCTATATTTATTTTATCTATTAAATTTTTATCAACATTGTGTTGAATTCTATTTGAATTTAAATAAGAAACTATGACATCGCATAATCCGATGTCGAACTTACCAGAAGGTGTGATCGAATAAATTCTTGCAGGAGTAAATCTTCCTGCTCTTTTGTAAGCAGGATTACTAATTGAAAAATTTTCCCTTATTTGATTTAAAGTATCAACATCAGTAAAAATTTGACCCTGAGTTTTATTTATTAACTTTAATTCGGTCATGTTGTTTCAAGAACCATTAATTTTGTAGCATTCCCAATGTCATAAGTTATTGAACTGAGTATTTTTTCTACCTTTTCCAAGTATTCAATGCAAATATCTATGTTTTTTATATCTTCATCTATCTTTCTTATCTGTTCTGATGCTTCAATTTTAGCTTTTATTGCAGTTTTTGGCATTCCTGTTGGGATACCTTTGTCTTCAAGAGCTTTAAATGCATCTTCTTTAAGGTCTTTTTTCTTTTTATCCAAATCATTCTTGGATTTCTTTAATTGAATTAATCTTGCAACCCATTTGTGCTTGATTGCAGGAAGCATTAGTTGTTTTTCTAAAATATTAATTTGATCAAACTTAACATCTTCATTCAATTCTTCATAATATTTGAGTAGAATGTCCATAAGTATATAGAAGACATTATATAACATGAATATTAATTTTCAACAAATTATTTTAGATACTTTAAATGAAATGAATACAGCAGCAGTTGGTATTGGTACTACTGGTGCATTTGGTTCAACTACAGATCCAATCCCTAACCCAACAACAGGTGCAGGTTATTCACCTAATGTTAAATTCGACATGTCAGTTGCTGGCGGTGTAAATCCTTCCAGAAAGATTTCTAGAAATAAAAGAAAAAAACATAAAAATAAAATTAAAAACAATGTAGCTTTTCCTAAAGAACCTATAAATAAATCAGTTTTATATACAACTAGAAGAAGTTTAAAACAAACTACATAATGGACACAGGACATTGGATATTAGAAGAAAATGTTACAATAAATCAAAGTACTTTTGGTTTTATCTATGAAATTTCTAATAATATTGATAGAAAAAATTATATCGGTAAGAAGCAATGCATGTCAAGATTAAAAAGAAAACCTTTAAAAGGAAAAACTCGTAACAGAATAGATTTTGTAGAATCCGATTGGAAAACATATACAAGTTCTTCAAGAGAACTGAACGAAGACATAAAAAAACACGGTAAAGAAAATTTTACATTTAAAATATTAAGAACCTGTGATTCCAAATGGTCTTTAGCTTATTTTGAAATCAAAGAACAGCTTGATAGAAATGTTTTGTTAAGAGACGATTACTATAATGGCATTATTAATGTCAGAATAGGTACTCCTCCAAAAGAAGAACTTAAGAAATTTAAAGATAATGGAGTAATTATATAGTATGTCTCATTGCATTTATTGTAATTCTACGGCTCACGGAAGACCTTGTATATTTTCGCCAACAAACACACATGTGCATTTTGATTCACCGGGAAAATGCATTTATTGTGGATCTAAAATGCAAGGTTCCGGATGTATATTCAATCCTTTTGGTAAAAATCATGTAAGAGCACCCGAATTTCTTGCAGGTGTTAAAGAGCAAACTGAAAAATCAACAATTTTAAAATATCTTTACGAACAAGTTAATAAACTCCAAAATTCACCTTATATGTCGCCTTTAAATAGATTTTATAAGAGGCTTTATGAAATTGTTTGTACATCAGGTCAACCTCTTTTAGAGGCATTACAGCTTCAATCCAAACCAACATATGCTAATTTGGACAAAAAACAGAATATGTTGGCACATGAACTCAAAGAAAGACTTACTGAACAATATAAACAACTTTACGAGACAATAAAACATGCTAATTTAGCATTACCACAGGAAATTGTTGAAGAAATCGTCGTTGATGCTATAATGGCTGACGATGAGAACAAATAAACAGTATTTTTTTTACTGTGTCAAAGATGATATTTTAATCTTTGATGTTTTTGACTATCTTGAAGAGCTTGCAGCTGATACTGTAGACTATTTCTTTGATTGGAACTTGGTTAAAGACAATAAAGTATCCTTAAAAAACACAATTTTCAAAGAATTTGTAAATCAAAGGGTTTCGTTTGATATCAAAATGATAAACACAAAGGCTCAGAAGCTGAATTGTAGTGTTTTATGTTATTTCAAAGACAAAAAAGAGTACAACCAGTGGTCTTCTTTCTTTGAAGATTCAGAAAAAGTAATAAAAATGTTAAAGAGGATCTTAAAAAAGAATCTTCCTAATTTTTTTCTTATAGAAGATGGTTTAGACTTGTTCAAAACAATAAACGGTACGTTTAAAAACATTCCAACAGTGTCTTTATCAGGAGAAGATGAAGAGTTTTTAAACAAAAACTTAAAAAAATTAAAAAAGTAGTATTGACTTTCCAATACCTAGTTTGTAAAATATTAATGTGGAGGTTTTAAACTACCTTTATATTAAATTTTAAATAAATTTATAGTATATTGTATATACAATTTAAATATTCTTAGAAATATTTCTTAGTAAAAAATTTTATTTTGTTGACACTAGTGAATTTTCATTCATAATATTCGTATGAAAATAATAGCAATTGGTGATGTTCATAATCACATTAAAGCTGCTGAAGCTATTGCTCAGAAGTATGAAGATACTCATAAGATTATCTTTACTGGTGACTATTTTGATGATTTTGGTGATAATGCAGAAGTAGCTCGTAAAACTGCTTTATGGTTAAAATCTTCTTTGATGAAACCTAATCGTATTCACCTTTTAGGTAATCATGATTTGGGTTATCATACTCGTTGTGAATATATTGATAAAGGTAAAGTAATGAAACTTTACATGTGCTCTGGTTTTACAGAAGCTAAGGATGCAATGATTACTGAAATTCTTGGTAATACGGAATGGGATAAATGTAAACTTCATCATTTTGAAAATAATTGGCATTTTACTCATGCTGGTATGTGTGATGATTGGTTTGAGCATCCTGTTTTGGGTATGACTAATGAAACAATCCTTAAAAACATTAAGGACATGGAAACTTCTTTGTTCAATAGAGAATATAATGCTGCTATTGGTGCTGCTGGTCGTTGTCGTGGTGGTATGTATCCCAAAGGTGGGATTACTTGGCATGATCATCAAAGAGAAGCTCAACCTGTAAAAGATGTTTTTCAAGTTTATGGACATACTCCGTGTGGTGTTCTTGGACATACTCCCGGTTTTAGGGGTATTGATGTGTTTGAAGACAGTGGTGGTGTCAATATTTGTATCGATTGTGGTCTATCTCAGGTTCTTGAGATAGATGAACATGGTGCATGGACTATTATCGATACTGGATTTGATAATTTCTATAAGAAAAATAATAAAAATAATCTCTGGACAAGTTAAAAATAAATGATAAATTAAATTTTATGGGACTATTTGATTATATTCATTTTGAAGCTCCGCTTCCATTAAACAAAAAACAATCAAAGATGTTTGATCATATTCTTTGGAATAAAGAAGATTTTCAAACAAAAGATTTGGAAAACATTCTTGGTAATTATTTTGTTAATAAAAACGGTAATCTTTTATTGGAGATTGTAAAAGGTGATTATATTGATAAACCAAAACCAAAAGGTCATAAAGGATTTTGGTTTCCGTATGAGTTTATTGAAAAATCAAGAACTAAAAAGAAAATACAACATACGGGTGCCGTTTATTTTTATCATATTATTAAAGATAAAAAAGGAAATGAATGGTGGATTGAATTTGTATCAACTTTCCTTAAAGGTAAATTAATGGAAGTAAAATTAGTTAAAATTGAACTTCAAACTACATTTGAAGAAGTAAAAAAAAGAGAAGATGAAATTAAAAATTTATTTCTTAATGATAAGAAAAAGTTTTTAACACGTTTTCGTGTTTTTATGAACAAGATAACCTTTGATACTTGGTCACAAATTGGAAGATTCTTATTTAGACCATTCTTTTTGAAAATATCTTCATTTTTTGTTAATCTTGCTAATTTAACATGGAGGTGTTTTTAATATGAAAGAATATATAATAGGGTTTATAGCTTTTGTCATATGTTCCCTTATATGGTTTATAACATTTGTTTCTTTAAGAACGGGTATTGATTATTCAATATGCTTGTTTAAATAATTCTATGAAAAATATATTATTTTTATCATTGCTTCTGATAAGCGGATGTACCGTTTATTCGGAAAAAAATAGCGAAGCTTTATCACAAAGCGTATATGCATCAAAAGACTCTCTTGATAATGAAAGAGTTGATCTTGCTCAACAATATATAAACCAAGCCGTAAGAATTGTTGTTCCACCAAAGAAGAGAATTCCTGTAAGTCCAATTTATTCTGAGGATGACACAGCAGTTCCTGTACAGGTACATAGCAATAATGCACACAAAACATCAAGGCTTTCATCTTCTGCCAAAGATGAAAATAATGAAAATGTTCAACCTAATAGAAAGAAAGTGGTGACATTACCTGAAAGTTTTGCAAAAGACAAAATTGTTTTTGTTAATAGTTCTGAGTATAAAAAGCTTTTGGAAGATAGGAAAACCGCTGAACAGTTAAAATGGGACTATTATTATCTTAATGAAGATAAAAAACAGGTTGATCTACAGATTGTAAAAGATAAAGATATCAATAATAAAATGATAACTGATTTAAACAATTATCAAAAGGAAGTTTATAAGCTTAGATTTGAACTTCTCTGGAGAGATATAATCATTGGTGGATTATCACTTCTCATTTTAGGATTCGTTTACCTTAAAGTCACAAAACCAATTCCATTTCTATGAACAACATATTCGTAACATTACATAATATTGCACATAACGTAGCATTTGCAGTTGATAGTTGGGCACAAGCTCACCCAAAAGCTACTTTACTAATAGCAACTTTTAGTGTTGGTGTAATTATCGGTGCTTTGTTTTTTTAATTGAAAATATCAAAACATATTTCATTCTTTTTTATACAAGAAAGAATAAAATATCTAAATATGATAATAGATGAAATATCATCATATGATCATATAGTCGATATTTTTATACATACTAATAATAATTTTGATTTTAATTTATTAAATAAAAATAAAAATGGTAATTTAAATATTATCTGTCACGACCTTAAAGGTGAAAATCCTTTTTATCTTACATGGAAATGTAGAGAAATTTTAAAAAAACAAAAAGACGATTACGATATTTTTGTTTATGTTGAAGATGATATACTTGTACCTAAAAAAACTTTAGAATATTGGATAAAAAATAATGATTTTTTAATATCTTTAAATTATAATTTGGGTTTTTTTAGAATTGAGATTTCAGAAAAAGATAATGAAGAATACTTAACTGATATTCCAAAAGATAAAAATGAATTTAAAAAAATAAATATTGGAGAAAATGAATATTTTTTAAATGATATAAACCCATATTGTGCATTTTGGATTTATAATAAAAAAGAATTTAATAAATTTGTTGAAAGTAATTTTTTTGATCCAAAAAATATTATTGGATATGATATTAGAGAACAATCTTCAATAGGGCTTCATGGTTTATGGACTAGTTGGTATAAAGCAACAGTTATTCCTATTTTAAATGGAAAAATAATAGAAGATTGTAAAATTTATCATTTACCAAACAATTATATAAATAACGAAAATCATGCAATTAAATTTAAAGATATTGCAATAATGTAAATATTACGTGTGGGAGAATTTAATAAATATAGGCCAAACGGTTAGTGCTTTTCTTACAAACGGAAAAGCACCACCTAATACACCGCCTGAATTACAAAAACAGATGGAAGATACCAACCATCTTGCATCTAAAAAGTTTTTTGTAATATTTTCAGCAATCATAATGATTGTTGTTATGTTTCTAATGGCAGTTGGGTTTCTTTTTTTAATTCCAAGAGATCATGATATTGTTGTTACCGCATATTCAACAATATTCACAAAGATAATAGAAATATTTGGTCTAGTTATATCGGTTTATATAGGAGCACAAGGTCTTGTGGATCTTCGTTATAATAGTTCTTCAAGTGCGAGTGTTGAAGGTGAAGCACAAAGCGAATCTTCTAGTGAAGAAAAAGATGTTAATTTGAATGAAAATATTTCAACCAATAATGCAAAAGAAGATGATTATAATATATCGGAGGTGGATGTATGAAAACCCCATCACCAAAAGCATTAGCATTAATTCTTGAATATGAAGTAGGTGGTGGAAAAGAATACTATGAAAAGTATTTGACTAAACCAGAATGGCCCGGTGGTGCAAGTGGCATGACATTAGCTATAGGTATAGACTGTGGATACTATACATTTAATGAATTATCTGAAATTTTTAACTTTTTACCTCCTGATAAACTTAAAGTTGTACAAAATGCATCAGGTAAAACCGGTCAAGCTGGCAAAGAATATACTAATCAACATAAAAATGACGGTATTGAAATCCCTTGGAATAAAGCCGTGGAAATATTTGATACGTACACATGGCCCAAGTTTACAAAACTAGCAGAAAAAGCTTTTCCGGGGCTGTCAGAGCTTTGCGATGATGCCTATGGCGCAATAGTCTCTCTTGTTTTTAACAGGGGAACATCAATGATAGGTGATAGTCGTTTGGAAATGCGTAATATTCGTGATCTAGTACCTAAAAAAGACTATAAAGGTATAGCTAAAGAGCTAAGAAAGATGAAAAGAATATGGCAAGGTAAAAACCTTGATGGTCTTATTGTGCGAAGAGAAGCAGAAGCAAAGTTAGTAGAGTCATGTTCTTAAAAAGTGTTCTCTCTATAGACAGGGAATAAGATTTCTTCTATAAATTCTTTGGCCTTTTCTTCTCCAATATAAGCAGCAAGAGCTTTTGATGTCTTTTCATTTTTTCTTTGATTTAAAGAATAACCATTTTGAAAATTAATGGATGTTTTTACATCTTCCATGCTGTTATACTTGCCAGTATAGTCCTGCCAGTTACTATACCCGATAAAACACCTGAATATACCAGAAAAATCTTCAATCAATTTCTTATGATCAAGACCATCTGGACGAATACATACAAAATTTTCAGAAAAAAAATTAGCCCATTCAGGAAGTGTCCTTAAATGATCTTTATATTCATGCTTTAAATCTTTTAGAGAACGAGCCAATGCTTCTATTTCAAAAGGAGCACGAGTAAAATCACAGAAAATACCCGTAATAGTTTCGTTTAATGCGATGATATCAAATCCAAAAATAGGAAGTGGTTTAAAAAAAGATGGAAAGAAGACACAATGCATGACTTCAACCTTACCATTTGGGGATCTGAAATGTTCCAAATGACCATACCTAATGCTAGGAGATTGATATATGTTGTTTTCCCATATGATGTCTGAACCATCTGGTTGAAAATGGAGTTCAAATCTTTGGAACGATTGGTCTGCGAGTTTTTTATACTCATCATGAAGTTCTTTAATCATTTTGATCCGTACATTATGCTGTCCATCAAATTATAGTGATTAATATAAGTCCTGTTGACTTCAAAAATAAAATCTTTTTCAAGTTCAGGTGTTATAGATGCCAACAATCCTCTTACGTTACCGATTGTTTCCTTTTGGTTGCTGAATTTAAGATGACTGTTGAATTTAACAAACTTTGAAATGATTTGTCCACCATATACATCCTTAAGCCACTCGACATATACTTCAGAAAGAAGCTGAACATTGCTCTTTTGAGCAAGAACATTCATCCAATCATAAACAAAGTAATTTAAAGGGCCATTTGTACAACCATCTTTTGCATAAGCGGAAATATCATTATAAATCAAAGTGGATCTAATGAGTTCACCATTAAAACTCAAACGCTTTTCAATATAATCATAAACGGGAACAATATTTTTTAAATAAAGGTAATATTTTTGATCAGGAAGTTCACCTTTCATCAATTGCTCATTAAAAGGATGTTGCTCGGCTGCATCGTGATTGATTTTAGTTTCGTTTTTAAGTTTTTCTTGAAAGTTCATATAATTAATATATGATATTGGAACGATATGTCAATAAATATTTTTATGTTAAAGAAAATTTGGAACTTGATTAAAGAAATACAACCACCTATTGTTTGGTTTATTTTTTGATTTTGCATAAACTAAGATAAATATTATACATTATGAGTAAATTTATTAAACTTTATGAACAAGTTCGCAGCCTTCTCGGTGAAGATAATTTAGAGCAAGACACTGCAACGGGTGAACAACCTGAAACCGCTACACCCGAAAATCCAATTGGACAGGATTCTCCACCAGAAGGAACAAGCGATGAAAGCGGTATTCCTGAAGTTAATGAAAATGATTATAAGACACAACTTGATAGTCACATTAACAATGTTTCTCAAATGATTAATAATTTTAAAGAATTTGTTTCTAATCCAAATAATACATTGGATTCAATTAGAAATAATGAAAATTTTACGAGTTTAGATTCTGCTATTAATAAAGATAATCTTGATAAAAATTTAGATTCTCTTAATTCATTATTTGCATCAAATCCAAATAATACAGAAGGTGATTAAAATATAAGTTGATTTATTATTGTTTTTATATAAAATAAAAAACATGACAAATAAATCGTATTCGATAAATTCTTTAACCAAAGAAGAAATTGCAACAATTTTAGAATCTCTTCTTTTTTCATCATCAACTGATGTTTGTGCCAATTGGTATAAAGAAGATTCATTAAGAGCTTTCGATCTTGCGAAGAAAATCAGACAATTTTTTCCTGATATTTTTTTAGAAAATGTTTATTTGTATGAGGGTCAAAATATTAGTTTTCACGATGAACACTCAACTGAGATAATGGAAATTTTTCCAGAAATTAAAAAGAATCAGGAAGAAATCATAAACCAAGCACAATCATTATAATGAAAATAGCAGTAATAGGAACACAATGTATCGGCAAGTCAACTTATATTAAAGACTTTCTTAAAAAGTGGTCGATGTATGAGACACCCAAAGAGTCATATAGAGAAGCTTTGAAAGAAAAGAATCTTTCTCATAGTGAGAATTCAACACAAGAGACTCAAGAGTTCATAATGAACTTTTTAGTTGATCAGGCTACCAAATATTCAAAGAAAGATAATGTTATTTTAGATAGATCAGTTCTTGATTGTTTGGCTTATACAATGTGGTTGAATTTAAAGGGTCTTGTATCAGAAGATTTTCTTGATACACAAAGAGTTATTGCAAGAGAAGCTCTTAGATTATACGATATTCTTTTCTTTTTACCGATTACGAAATTTTCAGAAGTTGATTTACAGGATGATGGATTTAGATCTGTTGATCCTGTCTTTAGGGAAGAAATTGATAATATATTTAAGGTTCTTCAGCAATGTTATCATAAAGGTGATGGTAGAATTTTCCCTGCTGGTGATTCACCTGCAATTATTGAGATATACGGCAACCCTGAAGAGAGAATAAAGATGACAGAATTTTATATAACCGAATCCGGTGGTTGTTATGGCGAAGAGCAAAGTCTTATAACTGATATTATTAATGATAATATCTAAAGATAAGTATAAACATGCTTAAAAAATTCGATAATTTTTGTGATTCTATAATAACTGAAGGTAGAAAGGCAGATAAAGACAAACCTTTTACTATTAATGTTGATAAAGTAAAGCAACATATTTCAGAAATAGATAAAAAACATCATTTACATATTCACGATAAGGGACATTTTGGTGCCATTGCAGATGAACTTAGCGGAAGTCATGTTTATACTCCAAAAGATTTCATGAAACACGTGAAACTTATCATGATGGATAAAGGAAAAGGTCAAATTGCAGACGGTTATGCAAGAATGTTTTATGAATTTCTAAAAAATAGAGCAGATTCACCTTTTAATGAATATGAAAAACCTAAAAAGGTAGAACCGGAGCCGGTTCAACAAGAACCCACAGAAACATCTGAATTAACAGATGATCTTTCTCCTGAATATTAAGGCTTGACTTAAATTATACTGATTTTATAATCAGTACTATGCCTAAAATACCGGAAAGTTACGTTTTAAATAAATTTTTGGCTCATTCTTACGATCCAACATATAGGAAGCAAGACAATACCTATAATGCGGGATGCCCTGTATGTAAAGAAGGTAAAAGTTACGGTAAAAAGAAGAGACTTTTCTTTTATCCGTCTTCAAATACCTTTCATTGCTTCAATTGTTCAAAGACATGGTCGGCTTATTCGTGGATTACAAACGTATGTAATTTATCAAAGGAAGAACTTGATAATGAAATTCTATCAAATGAATATTCAACTGATATATCAAACAAGATAACGGAAAATAAAACATTTAAACGTGAAGTTCCTGATTTGCCTTATGATTCTATAAACATTTTTGATGTTGTTCAGCAAAAATACTATAGTAATAACAAAATATTCAATCAGGCATTGGAATATGCTAAAAATAGAAGACTAGATACTGCTATTAATAAATCTCCAAATTTATTTTTAAGTCTTACTGATTTTTCACATAAGAATCGACTCTGTATTCCTTTTTACGATAGATCTAAAAAGATAGTTTTCTACCAAACAAGATCTATTGATAAAACAGAACCTAGATATTTGGGGAAATACGGTTCAGACAAGACAGTATTTGGTATAGATCGTGTATCAAACGATATTCCCTATATATTCATGTTTGAAGGGCCAATAGATGCAATGTTTGTTAAAAATGGAGTAAGTTTAGCAGGTTTAACGATGAGTAGAATACAGGAAAGACAGCTTTTGGAGTTTCCCTTTCATAAAAGGATATGGGTTTTGGATAATCCAAGTTTTGATGATTCTGCACATGAAAAAACCAAGCAATTACTAGTTAGCAATGAAACGGTTTTTAAATGGAAACCGAGAATGGCCTACAAAGACTTCAACGAGATGGCACTATTTGAGGATTTAAACGAAATAGATTATCAAATTATAATTGATAACGTATTTTAGTATTGTGTCCAACCAGCAGTCTGCTGTTCCGTATCACGAAGCTTTTTAGGAGCAGTGATAATATAGGTATTGAGAATTTCTTTAAGTTTCTCAACTTCACCGGCAATACGAGTGATAGAATCAGATGCTTTTCTAGTTACACCACGAAGCAAACTACCTGCTCTGTCACCATCAGCAAGAATTTTGTGAAGTGACTTTGATGAAGGATCATTTAAGAATTCGGCAAACTGATCAAGTTTTACGGACCATTCTCTGATGCTGTTTATTGTCTGTGAAGTAACATCAGGCGAAACACCTTGTGTCTCAAATTCATCTTTATCTGTTTCAGGCTCTAATGACTTATCAAAAGCCTCTTTATCACCTTCTGGTGTAAATTTATCCGGAGTTTTGATTTCATCATCACCAACAGGTGGTGTTGGAAGAGTTTCTTCTTGTTCTTTTAACAAAGAGGCTAAAAATCTTGAAGCAAATGGAATATGACCTTCTTTGAGATTCATTCTTTCTTTATTTTGTGTAAGAATTCTAGAAACTTCATTTTGAACTTTCTTTGGAGAAGAAGGAACAATGTTTTTTGGGGTCTTTTTAACCAATTTTTTTGGTTTTAAACTTTTTTTCTTTGATTTAATTGCCATATCTGATATTTATATTTATACAAGAATATGTCTATTTCTGAAAATAAATATCATTTTGTCATAGCTACACGAAAATCTAAATCTGATTTTAGAAATACTCCAATTTGTACTTATTTGGAAAAAAGTGACAATTTTAAAAACGCATCAGTATTTTATAATAACAATAAAGGATTAACAAAATTATATAATAGATTTATATCTGAATCTTTTAGTCATAAAAAAGTAATATTTGTACATGATGATGTTTTAATAGAAGATTTATTTCTTGAAGAAAAATTAAATATTGCATTTACAAAATATGATATTGTTGGTTTAGCAGGTGCAAAGAAATGCAATTTGGAAAAAACACCAGCTTGGCATTTAATGGCTGATAAAGAAGATTTTTGCGGCGAAGTTTCACATTCACACGAAAGCAAAACATGGACTACTGTATTTGGTCCAACCGAATCAAGGGTTTTGATAATGGATGGATTGTTTATAGCAGTAAACGTCGAAAGATTACTTGAAACTAAAACAACATTTGATGAAAATTTTGATTTTCATCATTATGATATAACATTTTGCTTGAATGCTAATAAAAACAAGCTTAAGATGGGTGTTACGCCAATAAAAGTTGTTCATTTTGGCTTGGGTGACAGTATGACAACAATAGAATGGAGAAAAAGTGCTGATAAATTTATAAAATTATATAGAAATGATAAACAAGGATAATAGACTCTTTGATTTTTTAAATTATATTTTAAAACAATCAGATGAACCTGTTTTAAATTATAATGTTCCTAATTTTTTGGTTAATCGGTGGTTGTCTATGACAAACGCACCGATTGCAAAGCTTATAAACTTAACAACGAATAAGTGGTTTAGTGTTAAAAATGAGTTTAATGTGCAATATTTTTATAGGGCAATGTTACCTAAATTTTCAAAAAGAATTTCTTATATCAAGAAGCCAAATCATGAAAAAGACGAAGAAGATAATCATGATTTAGCTACGTTAATGGAATGTTCAATTAGAGAAATAGAATATTTCAAGAATACACTTGCAGAAATTGATAACGTTAGTAAATAAAAACACATATGATACCAAGACCAGCACAAGAAGACAGAATCGGCGGCAAAGTACAATTAGACAATTATTTAGGACATGCATTTGCACTCGATGATTGGAATCTTACAAAAGTTTTGGATGACATATTGATGTGTCAATATATCGACGTTAGTGAAGATGGTACAGAAATTAAAAGAGGTAGTATTTTTGTTCCTATTCATACTGTTAATTTTACATGGAGGTTGGCAAAGGTTATTCTTGCTGGACCTGATTGCAGAACAGTCAAAGAAGGTGATGTTATTGTTTTTCCAAATGATAAAGGGATACAAGTAGCAAATCTTAATGATTTGAAGCATATTGTTTTCTTGAATGAAAGTAGGATTTTTGGAATTTGTGAATCTAAAGAACAAACTAAAAAATCTAAAAAGGATAAATAATAAGTGGCAATAAGTTATATTGATTTATTTAAACAGTTAAAATCAAATGTATTAGAAATACAATTTGTCAGAAGAAACAAAGCAAAATGGACAAATGTAACAACAAGAAGAATGCTTTGTACACTTAGTGATTATCTTTTATATTCTCCTTTTGGTGCAGCAACTTTAAATTTTAAAAAACCAAAACATGATCCACCATATAGTGCACCATCAAAAGGTCTCATAACAGTTTGGGACATAATGATGCAAGAGTGGAGAAACGTTCCAGTTGATGCTGTAAAATTAATGAATTCTATTCCAGAAAGAGATTTTATAAATTACTTTGATAAGAAAATAAAAAATATGTCTCATGCTGAGAAGCAGACATTTATGTTAATATAATGACAATACATGGAACGGAAATAGAAAAAGCTTGTAAATTTTTACTTCAAAAAAATATTGATTTAGAAATTAAAAATAAATCTTTAAAACAAGGAAAACTTATTCTTTTTTATCAAAAAAACTTCTTCATAACTTTTGTGATAAATACTTTAAAAAAAGATAAAGAAAAAATAGAAATACCAATACCTTATGGCGTTGAAATACACGAAAAAGAAAATCTTATATATTTTGATTATAGAATCAAAACTCTTGCAAAACATGCACCTGAGATTGAGACAAATTTAATCGTATATCCTAAAAAAATAAGTGGAAATAAGTTTTGGGATAGTATATTATTGATAAATGCCAACAGCGAAAACTAAACAAATATATAGTGTTTTTTCCGGAACCTTTTATGAAGTTCCTGAAAAAGATATCAAATTACTTGATGATGGTCAAATTCCATTATTAGAAAAACCTAGAAATTGTTCAAAATGTTACAATAGAGGTTATATCGGAAGAGATAAAAACACACTAGTTTACGAAATTTGTAATTGTATCAAAAAGAAAATTGATATTAGTTTGATTAAAGATCTTCATAATCTTGATAAGTAGATATGAATGAAAAATTATACATTTGGATTTGAAATCCAAACATTACTTGAACAATTTATTGGTGCTTTCAATGATGTTGTCATTAAAAGATATGATCATGCGAATACTATAGTACCGCCAGCAAGTGGTTTTAAAGTATTATACGTATATTCTCCAAAACAAAGAGTTTATAATAGTTTAAAAAATCCAGCACCCGGCGGTTTAACAGTTCCTGTAATTGCAGTTAGTATTGGTGGTATAGCAAGAGATCAAAGTCGTGTTTTTAATAAAAATGAAGGTTTTTTGATTAATACAGAACAAAAAGATATTACTGGTACACTATTAAAAAATGTTTTACAACCGGTTCCAATCAATATTACGGTTAATATGAGTATTGTAACAAGATATCAATTAGATATGGATCAAATATTAAGTAATTTTATACCATATAATGATCCATATGTTGTAATTTCATGGAAATTACCAAACAATGAAGATTCAAACATACCATATGAAATAAGAAGTGAAGTTTTATGGAGTGGAAGTATAAATTTATCATATCCACAGGATTTAGGTCCAACACAGCCTTTTAGAATAACAGCAGATACAACTTTTACAATAAAAGGATGGTTATTTAAAAAAGCACAAGATCCTATAAAGAAAATATATACGATAACATCTGATTATTTTGATTATGATGGTACAAGCCCCATAGTTAATCAAAATACACAATTATTAAAAGATTTTGAATCTGTTTTTGGAAACAATTAAATAATATCATGCAAGATCATTTTGTAATTTCAGCAAAACCATTTTTAATAAGCATAAACAGAAATGTTGTGTATGTAAACCAATATACTGATTTAATTGATAAATTAGAATTTTTAGTTAAAAGTCCTTTTCTAAAAGATATTAGAAATGTATATTTAAGCGCATCGGATACATCAATGTTTGATAATATTTCATATTATGACATATTTTCAAATGTAAATAACCTATCAGCAAATAATCCACCTTTTAGTGCCGTAAAACTTCAAAATTTTGTTTATAATGAACAATTTGTAGCTTTTTATTTCCCACAAATTCCAAAAATAAATGGATATGTTGATGTTATAGTTGAAAACGAAGCAGGATATGGTTCTTTGATAAAAGATAGCAATTCTAAAATTTCAACAGCATATGATATATCAGCATATACACAAAACCCTAGTATATTTGGTATACAAATAGAATATATTTAAAATTTAAAAATTGTGCACAAAAAAAGTTAAGTATTATTATATAATATGAATCCCGCAGCTGTATTGCCAACAAAAACTCCTACACCAACACGTACTGGTACTCCAACCAGTACAAAAACACCACTTGCAACGAAGTCGGCAACACCGCAACCTACACAAACAAAAACACAAACTACAACGCCATCAGTTACGCCAACAAATACCGCAACACCCGTTGCCACAAAGACACATACACCACAACCGACACTTGGTGCTACTACAACTCCAACTTCTTCAAAGACTCCAACTTCTTCAAAAACACCCACTCCGACAAATACAAGTACAAAAACACCATTTCCTACACCTGATAATACAAACCAACCAACACCACAATTAACAGTAACCCCAACATATACACCAACGAACACACCATCAGCTGGTTTTAATTTTAATGTCAGTTATAGAATTAAAGGTGCCGGTGGTGGTGGTGGTGATTCTGCCTATTCAAATGATATTCATGCTGGAAATTTTACATGTGCAACTATTAGCGCATATGGTGGTGGTGCAGGTAGCGAAATATCAGGTGCATTTTCAGCATCCTTAAATACTGATCCTATAAGAATTGATATTGGTGCTGGCGGAGCCGCAGGACACACTCTAAACTCAAATACCGATGGTGCCAACGGTCAAAATGGTGGTAATACGATTCTTATTTATAAAAACAATCTTATTGCATCTGCTATTGGTGGTAACGGTGGAGCAGGATCAACAGGGTTTTATTGGTCACCTACATTCTGCCCTGTTTCTTATGGTCCTAATTCATACGGTGCTTCTGGACCCCAATACCCAAATAATGCAGGAATAGGCGGTAACAGTGGATATTCAAACAGACCGGGTACGGCGCAAGATGGTCAACCCGGCGGAGCTTTCATAACTTTACCTTATGCATATTATGCTGGATATACAACAAGTGGTGTCAGTGTAAGCACTTTACAAGTTGATCAAAATAATGTACAGCTTTATCTTTATGGTTCCGGTACAGTATATATTAATATTTTAAATACAGCAGCTACACCAACCCCAACAGGAACACCTACAACAACACCGACACCAACAAACACAGGTACACCACAAGTAACGCCTGATATTACATTACCGATTACACCATCTAATACCGTTACGCCAACTTCAACAGTAACTCCAACTTCAACAGTAACACCCACATCAGGTAATATACCTGTTACTCCAACAAAAACACCCACAGCTACCGCATCAAGAGGGTTTGTTTTTGTTACACCAACAAACACAGGTACACCACAAGCAACTCCTGATTATACACCACAAGTTACACCTGATATAACAAAAACACCAACGGCATCTGTAACTTCAACAACAGTTATTAGTGTTACACCAACACCTACAGTAACTTGCACACGAACATCAACGCCATCAGTTACGCCAACAAAATCAAGATCGCATTAATAAATTATCGTGTTATACAAGGAAGAATATTCCAAGTACCACTGTAATATGTTCTAACATCACCACTTGGAAAAGTAACTTTTATATCATATTGATATAAACCGGGAGGTATATCGATTATTCTCGGCTCAATAAAGAATTTACCTAGTGTATTTGGGTTAACAATTCCAATAGTTTCATCTGTTGTTGAAAAATATAAAACTGAAGGACTATCAAAAGATAATCTCACTTTCATTTCTATTAAACAATCTGTTAAATTTATAGGATTACCGTTATCTGTTAATATTTGTAAAACACCTGTTCCATTCCATGTATTAGTTGAAACTGTTTCAGGTAAATCTAAATTAGTGAGTGCCATATGTAAATACTTATTCAAATAAAAATTGATATATTGAATTTTTTGAATAAATATAAAGTATAATATGCCCGATTATTTTCAGTCAAGTAGTATAAAGCAACCAGATAATGGAAGTAGAAACTTCGTTTCTTCTATTTTATCAAAACTTCCTTATGTTAAAACAACATTGGAAGCAGATGTTAATAATCCAAAATATGAATTATTTGAAAAACTTTCAAAAAGAAAAGAACTAAGACTTTTACAACAGTCTGTAATAACAGGACCATTCATGCAGGATGGAAGTGTTTATGGTCCAAACACTTTTGGATCAAATCAAAATTATCATAAATACATTTATGCCAGTATTGACAGTGATAAAATAAGAAGAATAGCTGAATATCGCAGAATGGGCGCATATGCAGAAGTTTCAGATTGCTTGGATGAAATTTGTGATGAATTTATCAACAAAGATGAAAATGGCAAAATATTAAAACTCAAATTTTCACCTTTTTCAAAGATAACAGCCGAAGAAAGAAATGAAATCGAAAAGGAATATTATAAATTTATTAATATTTTTGATTTAGAAACTAAAGGTTGGGGTTATTGTAGACAACTTTTAACGGAAGCTGAGATATTTTTTGAAAATATTATACACGAAGAAAAGAAAGAATTGGGTATCATTGGTGTTTTAAACATTCCCGGTGAACTTATTAATCCAATTTATGACAATGTACAAAACAATGTTATTCAAAATTTCATATTTCAAAAACCAATAAGTGTTCAAGATAACAAAAATGTTGCATTGCAGCAACCAAGCACACAACCAAGTCCTGCAAATTCTCTTCAACAACAAATTATTACATTCCAAGGTAATCAGATTACATATATTAATTCTGGTATGTGGAACGAAGATGCCACAATAAGGATTCCTTTCATTGAAAATTGCAGAAGAGCGTATAAACAATTGTCTTTGATTGAAGATGCGATAGTAATTTATAGATTAGTAAGAGCACCAGAACGTCTTAAATTCAAAATTGATGTTGGAAACATGCCACCAGCAAAGGCTGAAGCGTATTTAAAGCAATTAATGCAATCATATTGGAACAAAAAGACATATGATGGATCTCAGGCATCACCGGGAGCATCAAATATCTATGATCCACAGTCAATGCTTGACTCATATTGGTTCGCAAAGGGTCCAAACGGCTCTGGATCTGATGTTGAAACACTTCCGGGTGGTCAAAACCTTGGAGAACTCAAAGATTTGATGTATTTTGTCAATAAATTGTACAAATCTCTCAAAGTTCCTCTCACAAGACTCAACCCAGAGGATGGATACAAGGATGGAGCCGAAATATTAAGAGAAGAATTGCATTTTGCTAAATTTATTGTTCGTTTACAGGCACAATTTGCAGATGGACTCAAAAATGCGTTCATTACTCACTTAAAACTCAGAGGTTGGTGGAAAGAATTCAAGATGCACGAATCTTATTTCCATCTTGAGTTTAATCCACCTTCTAATTTCTTTGCAATTAGAAAAAACCAAGAGCTTGAACTCAAAATGAAGCTATTTAGCGACATGTCCAATAATGAGTCCATATCAAAAACGTTTGCTCAACGTCATTATCTTGAATTTAATGATGCAAGAATCAGTGAAAACATGGAATGGCTTAGAAAAGATGCTGCTTTGAAGTGGGAACTTGAACAAATTTCAACTACAGGTCCAAATTGGAGAGAACACATTGCAGCAGCTGAAGAAGCAGCACAAAGCGCAGGTGGTGGAGCATCACCACTTGGTGGCGGAGGCGGTGGCGGAGGTTTAGAAATACCAGAATTTGGCGGAGGTGGAGGAGCAGGAGAAGAAACTACACCGGGATCAGAAGCCGCACCAACACCTGAAGCTGGTGCAGCACCAACAACACCTGAAGCTGGTGCAGCACCAACTGCTCCAACAACACCAATTGCATCCTAATTATAAGAATAAAATATGTAAGTATTTTTAATATATGTCAACTATTATACCTCCAACAGCTTCTGGTAATGTGCAGTTAGATCCATTGGATCAAAATACAAATGTAAATGCTTATCAGTATAATTTTATAAATTTAAGAAAGGCAGAACCAAGTTTAGGTATACCTACAGAGCTTACATATACAGTTGCTAATTCTGCTTATTATTTTCCGGTAATAACAAATGCATCAACATACGGTGATTCTAGAAAATTTTCAAATAATAATGATAATTTAGTTCTCTTTAATGATAATATTGGTATAGGTACATCAACGCCTGATAAAAGACTTTCAGTTGTTGGTGTAATCAGCGCAACCGGTAGGTTATATGCTGATAAATTACCATATTATTTAGAGGATGAAACATATGCCATTCATCCAATGTATGGTAATAATTCGGCAACTGGAAATTATTCATATATAGGTAGTGGTACTAATAATAGTGCTACCGATACACAATCAATTGTTATTGGAGGTACACACAATCAAGCTATATCAGGATATAGTGTTGTTGTTGGTGGTTTTTATAATTCATCATCTGGATATGCATCTGTTGTAAACGGAGGTAGCTTCAATCAAGCAATTGGTGATGGCACAACAATAAACGGTGGTGGTTATAATCAAGTAACAGGAGCAACATCCACTGTAGGTGGCGGGTCTTATAATCAAGTATTAGCAGATAATAGCGCAATAGCTGGAGGTTCTTTTAGTTCCATTGGTGTTGGTTCTTCCAATTCTTTTGTAGGTGGTGGTATTTTCAATCAAATTTCTGGCAATGGTGCCGTGATAAGTGGTGGATATTTCAATGGTGCTTATGCTGTTGGTACAATAGGTGGCGGTTCTTCAAATACTGTAAATCTTTATTCTTTTGTTGGAGGTGGATTTCAAAATACAGCTTCTGGGTATCAATCTAGCGTTGTTTCCGGACAACAAAACACAGCTTCTGCATACTATTCATCAATAACAAGCGGTATTTCTGGATTTGTTACTGGTAATTATGCAACCGTAGGTGGCGGTGTTTGCAACTGGATTGATTCAACATCTTCTGGATATTATTTTAATAATATAACCGATTTTTCAAATATAGTTGGTGGTAAATTAAACTGCATAATGGGCACACATTCCAACATAGTCGGTGGATGTGCAAATTTTATTTCTGGTAATTATTCTGGCATTTTAGGTGGTCAAAATAACTGCATAAGAAATAATAATTCTTTTACATTAGGTTCTGCGCTATCATCTTATAACGATGATACAACATATACTAACAACCTTACTGTTTCTGGCTCATTGTGGGCACCAAATGGCTCAACAGGTAGTGCTTATTATGCTACAACATCAGGATATGCATATGATTCATATACATCAACTTTTGCATTAACCGCATCTTATGATACGACCGGTAGAGCTTTATCTTCAATAGGAGAAGCTGCTTCCATATATCAATATGGTGTAAATGATTCACCTTATTATTCTATAGAACCAAAAAAGGGAAATAATAATGCATCCGCAAATTATTCTGCAATAATGGGTGGTCATGATAATATTGCAAAAGATTGTAATTCTTTTGTAATTGGTTCAAATATAATCACTCTTCAAAAGAATACAGCACATGTTAACAATTTACTATCTTTAAGCTCAGTTAAAGCTACAATTTTTGAAGGAATAAGTGGAATTTCCTTTGATGGTGTTCATGGCGGTATTGGAGGTTTTATAGATATATCTGGAGGTAATGCTGATTATGCTGATAATGATAATAAAGGAAATGGTGGAAATGGTGGCTGTATAACACTTAAAGGATCTAATGCATCCGGAGCAACATGCGGTTCTGATGCTGGATATTTAAATTTAAATGCAGGTCAACTTATAAATGCAGGAACAGACCCTGCTATATGCGCTGGTAAAGGTGGATATATTATAGGAAAAGGCGGTGATTATTCTGGTCCATATATTGGAACGGGTGGTAATGCTGGGTGTATTTCATTTAGCGGTGGTAATGGAAATGTTGGCCTTGGTGGTAATGCAGGTTGCCTCATACTCGATGGCGGAGATGGATATTTTGATGGTTTTAATACTACAAATGGAGGTTTTGGTGGTGTTATAGATTTAAGAGGATCAAATGGTGAAATTAATGGACCGGGAGGAAATGGCGGTTCTATAACAATGAGAGGTGATACTTTTAGAAATGCTGGATCTATAGATACATCAAGTGGCGGCGGTTCAATTATAACAAATGGATCAGGTTGTATTGGATTAGGCACAGCTTCTAATTATAACCAAACAATGCTTTGTGGTACTGCCACTCACAACCGTACAATTTGTTTTCCAGATAACGACGGTACTCTTGCATTAAGAGAAACAAATCCATATATAACATCTACGGTTTTTTATGGTGCATCTGGATATATAACCGACTCAGAAATATTTGTTTCAAATGGTGGTTATATTAGTATAAATGGCGGTAATGGATCAAATGGTACGTCTGGTGGATTAGGTGGAATTATATGTTTAAATGGCGGTTGTAGCGATGCTGCAACTGGCGGTAATGCTGGTTCTATTATTATCAATGGAGGTAATTGGAGTGAAGATACTTCAAGTGGTGCTTATGTTGCAGGTGGCAACGGCGGATCAATAAATTTATCTGGTGGAGTTTCAAATATATCTAATCAATATATAGAAACAACTGGCGGCAATGGTGGATCAATTTCCATGATAGGTGGTGCTTGCGGACATGGTGGCAGCATTAACATGAATGGAAATCTTTGTTCAAATGCTGGAAGCATTATATTGAATGCTGGTGGATGTTATATCGATGTAAATAATTACGCAAACCAAGATGGTTTTACTCCAGCATATGTGCCGGGTGGTAATGCTGGATATATTAATTTGAACGGTGGCACCGGATCTGGATATAGATGTAGTGATATAGGTTCCGTTTGTCTTAACGGTGGATGTGGTGGTTACATTAGTTTATACGGTGGTGGTGGCTCTAATGGTGGTACTATTAACATGAATGCTGGTTCTGGTGCATTTAATGGTGCTTTCGTAACTGCTGGTGGCGGTGGTGGTAGTATTTCATTAAACGGAGCCAATGCAATTAACAATTCTAGCGGTCAATTCCATTCTGGTAGCGGTGGTAGCATTACCATGAATGGAACAGCTTGGAGTGATAATGATGGTGGTGATGGCGGTTCAATAACAATGAATGGCGGTCATGGTGGTAGTTCAAACGGTGGTTCCATTATAGCAAACGGCGGGTGTGGTGCAAGCGGTGGAACGTTAAATATGTCCGCTGGTACAAATCTATCTACTCCCGGCGGTTCAATTGATACATCAAGTGGCGGCGGTTCAATTATAACAAATGGATCAGGTTGTATTGGATTAGGCACAGCTTCTGGTTATACACAAACAATGATTTGTGGTACTGCTACATCTAACCGTACAATTTGTTTTCCAGATAATAGTGGTACAGTTGTTGTTTCAAATGATGTATATTCTATTGTTAAATTAACACAAAGTCAATACGATGGACTTTCGGTAAAAGATTCTAATACTTTATATCTTATAACATAATGATTAATAGTGATATTAATGATATTAAATTGGGAGATACTAATATAAATAAAATTTATATTGGTAATACTACTATATGGTCAGCAATAGTAATCCCTAATCCTATAGCTTTTTATAATTTTGATGATACTAACTGGCTTGATTCATCTGGCAATGACAATACGTTAACAGATATAAATGGCGGTGTTTATACAATCACTGGTATAAATGGGTATGCAGCACAATTTGATGGTAATAATAGATTAGGCACAACAAGTTTTGGTGTTCCGGTTAATAATGATTTCACGGTAACCGGGTGGTTTAAAGCAGACTTTAATTTTAGTGGATATCAACACATAATGGGTGCACCATTTGGAAATGGTTTTTTTATTAGTGGTAATGATAATGGATTTATAATTGGACTAATCAATACAGGCATTAATGACGGTGCTCCATATATATTTAGTACAGGAAATTTAAGTATTAACACTTGGTATCATCTTGCATATACCAGATCAGGTAATAATGTTACAGCATATCTTAATGGTGAAATTGCAGGTTCTGCAACTATCGCAGATGGATATACATTTTATGGTAACACTGTTTTTAGTGTTGGTGGTGGCGAAAATAATGAATATTATTTCAGCGGTGCAATAGATGCAGTTGGAATTTGGAATACACCTTTAACACAAAATCAAATAAAATATTTGTTTAATGGTAATAAACAATATCCATTTTAATTTTATTATTTTGTATAATTAAAACCTTGTTGATACCAAGCAAACCTTTGGTCAATCCATTCACAAACTTGCTTACTCAAAATCTCATCATGGTCAGGTATCAAAGGCTGAACCTTTTTACGGATGGTATGAAGGTTATCGGATAACCCATAAACAGAATCATCTTCTTTGATTGTTTGTTCTACATTATCAAAGTCATGTTTATAAGAATCTAATTCCAGATACTTGTAAATCCTATCCATTTCTCTTTGTGGATAGCTCGTTAGGTCTTCGGCTCTTACATATAAAACTTTTTTATTAACACCCTCAAGAATTGTTTGTTGAAGTCTCTCAAGTGCCATTCCAACAGGCGGAGAAGCTATCCATTCATCAACTCTCTTTGCGGTTGTTGTACCTTTCATTTGGGAATGATTTTGAATTGCCTGATGATTCTCTTGATTGTTTCTATAGAGCTTTTCCATTGATGCAATAATGCTTTTTAAATTACGAACCATGCAAATCATCTTCGGTTCATATGGCATGAATGATTTAAACCAATTATAATGTATCGTACCGCCTCTTGTTTTGATGCAGATATTTTCTTTATTTGTATATGCCTTCGCATAACCTTCTAAACCACCCCAACAAAAACCTCTCCAAGTTTTAAGCGCAAGATCTTTGTCGATAGCTTTTACTTCCGGTGTATTGGTATAATTCATTCTTGCACCATAAAGATATTCCAGAACAGGATCAGTTGGTGTTGCAGATATTTGTGGGTTTTGATCGAGTATACACTGCATGAGAGTACTCATGCTACGAGGCATTGATGAATTAAAAAATATCATATTAATTTTATACTTGGTTGGTTAATAGTGTATTCAATATTTTGATTTAAAACCGATTCAATAAATTGATTTTTATCAAAAATATTATTGATATTATCATAAGGGCATTCATGTGGTCTACCACCTGTCCAATCGTCTTTTTCAAGATAAGAATCTATTCTATGACGAAACAATTCCGTTCCATTTGCAACGATATTATCATGAATGTCATAACCAAAAACAACAGGTGAATTTGATATCCAACCAACAGTTGCTTTCTTGTTAAATGCAGCAGCAGCATGTTGTAAAAATGAATCAATTGCTATGATCTTATCAGAGAAATATACTGCACAAAAAAGATTACGGAAGTTGTCACTATAAGAAAATGTATTCTTCAATTCCGGTTGATTATCTCTTCTCACATGAATAATTTTTTCAAATTTATTTTTAAGACTATTGACTAATTCCTGTGCAAATACCGGTGGTAAATCTCTTGACCATGAATATTTGTTTTCTTGTTTTTCTGCACCGCCATTTGTTTGCAATAATAAAATTGGACCCTTTTTTTGTATCTTATTTTCCACAAGCATTAGTTCACGTTGTGTCAAATACAACTCAGGTTTTTTTGAAACACATGGGATATTAAAAACATCACACCAAATCTCAATCAATGATTTTCTTTTATAAAGAAGATCACCAGAATGATAAGGCTCTGCTCTTAAAATAACTGAATTTTTATTATTGATATAGTCATCAAAAAAGTAAGGAAGATAACCAAATTTATAAACACGATGAACGCTTGGATTGTGTAAAAAAACTTCAGGATATGCACTAACAACAATCAATTTATGATCCGGATAAGCTTCCTTTATAGATTTAACAACAGCAGTACCCGCTATGTTTTTACCACAACCACCATCAATATGGTATATAACATAATTATCCATTTAAAACGTCTTCTTTGTTTGCTGGCTTGATATCATGATTAGCAGATGTAACTTGTACATCTTCGGTAATTTCATTTACATCTGGACTTAAATCTTTATTTTTTACTGAAACGATATCTTGGTCAAAGTTCATACACTATATTATAATAATATCAGTTAAAGTCAAATCTATAATGATAAGTATAATCGATGGATAGCGTTGTACCAAACAGATTTCACGGAAGCGTAACCTTTAATTCAAAGGTTAAAACTTATGATCATTTAGCACAAAGAATTAAAAGAACTTTAGGTGCACCTTTGATTGATATTGAAATAAGCAGTGAACAGATATACGAATTAATCGATATTTCACTTGAGTTCTTTACAAAGTTTGCAGGTGAAACCGAAGAATACCTTATTTTTAGATCTGATCTTTATATACCAAAGGTTGGTCTTCCAATTGCAAGAATGTTCAGCACATCACCTGACATGTATAACCCAATTAATCCAGCGGATACTACAACTGTTGGATTAAGTGCATGCTTTGATTATGATCTTGGTGATTTCAGAAGAGTCGTTGATGTGTTTTCATTCGATCAAGGTAATAATTCAGGTGTAAACACATTGTTTACAATTGAAAATACAATTGCACAACAAGCTTATTTTGGTCACTTACTTGGTAATGTTGGTTATGATTTGATAACATGGCAGACGTTAAAAACATGGTTAGATACTAGAGAAAAATTATTAGGTCTTATGCCTTATATACGTTTTGATGCTGATAATCAAATTTTAAAAATTATACCAGAACCAACATATAATAATATATATTATGGTTTATTGGGATGCAAAGTTCAAAAACCAATTAAAGATTTAATATCACAACTTTGGGTTTACAGATACACACTAGCTCAAGCTAAAATTGCAATTGCGCACGTTAGAGGAAAATATCAAGGTACAAATTTATTTGGAGGACAAACTGTAAATTCAGCAGACTTGATGAGTCAAGGATTAAAAGAAAAAGATGATCTTGAAAAGGAACTTGAGACTGACATGATAGATAGACACCCTACAAGATTTTTCCTTGGATAAAAGTGAAAAAAGATAAACGATATACACAAGGAATATATAGTCCAAAAAATCCTAAAAAATATTCAGGCACATATCCTATCGTATATCGTTCAATGCTTGAATTAAAAGCATTTAGATATTTGGATAATAATCCAAATGTTTTAACATGGGGTTCAGAATCCGTTGTTATACCATATCAATCTCCGGTTGATGGAAAAATACATCGTTATTTTGTTGATCTTGTTGCAAAACTAAATTCAAAAGACGGTACGATTAAAAAATTATTGATAGAAGTAAAACCTGAAAGACAAACAAGACCACCTGAAATAACATCAAGAAAAAAACAAAAAACAATATTATACGAAAAATATCAGTTTGCTGTTAACACTAAAAAATGGGAAGCTGCAAGAGCATGGTGCAAGACAAACGGATATACTTTCATTATTTTAAATGAAAATCATTTAAAATGATAATGTAATGTGTAAGTAATATTAAGATGAGTAATACTTATAGTCTTTTAGTTGAATCACCAAGCTACGATATCAAATGCTTAATTGATGAGCAAAACAGAAATTCACCATCCAGCCTGATTTTATCAGGACATTTTTTATTAGGTGGAAAGCCTAACAGAAATAATAGAGTTTATCCTCTTGACACAATGGTAGAAGAGGTTAACCGTTATTCAACAGAAATTATTGCAAACAACCGTTCAACGGGTGAACTTAATCACCCAACATCACCAGAAGTTAATTTGGAAAGAGCATGTCACATGGTAACTGAACTTAAACAAGATGGAAATATTTTTCATGGTAAATCAAAAGTTCTTTCAACCCCAATGGGACAAGTTGTTCGTTCTTTAATTTTAGATGGCGTTAAGCTCGGTGTTTCTTCTCGTGCACTTGGAAGACTTGAAGCTGAAAAAGGTTATAATAAAGTTAGTGATTTCAGACTTGTTGCAATTGATGTTGTTGCCGATCCTTCGGTTCCAACAGCATTTGTAAATGGTATTCTCGAATCCAAACAATGGGTTCTTGCCGATGATGGAAAGTTTGAACCTTTCTATGAAAGATTTGAAAAGAATATAGCATCATTACCAAAAACAAACAAGAAACAATATTTGAAAGAAAATATTATAGCATTCATTAATGCTCTTAAATCTGTTTAATTGAAATAAATAAAGATAAGTAATATTATGGATATACGTAAACTCATTTCAAAATTCTTAACCAATCTTTGTGAAAAAAATTATTCACAAGCTAACGAACAATTAAAAGAAATTGTTGAAGCCAAGATTAAAACACGTGTTTCAGCTTTAGTCGAAGCAAAAGAAAAAAAGGAAAATCCTTTTGCTAAAAAGACAAAAGAAAAAACACCAGCAAAAGCAGGTGCAAAAAAGAAATTATCTAAAGAAGAAAACAAAAAGCGTTTTCTTGAAATGGTAAAAAATAAAAAAAAGTCCTCAAAAAGGAAATAAACAAGGATAAGTTATTATATAGCAAAATATGAATATCAAAGCTCTTTTAGAAAAATTCGATAAAGATGTTCTTAGTGAACAGGAAGCTTCAGCAATTGCCGAAGCTTTTGAAACAGCAGTCAACGAAAAAGTTGATTCCAGACTCAAACTCGAAGTTGAAAATGCTCTTTCAAAAATCGACGAAGATCATGCTACAAAATTACAAAATCTTTTAGAGGCTATTGATGTCGATCATACAGGCAAACTCGAAAAAGTTGTTAATGCGATTAACGAAGATCACGCAAACAAATTAAACAATCTTGTAAGTTTTTATCGCAAGGCATTAAACGAAAATGCGCAAGAATTTTCAAACAAGATGATTGATGAAGTTAGTAATTTCCTTGATATCACACTTGAGAAATTAGTTCCAAAGGAACAATTAGCAGAAGCTGTTACGAACACATATGCTCGTAAGCAGCTTGATTCAATCCGTAACCTTATCGGAATTGACCCTGAACATATCAATGAATCAATCAAGGGTACAATCTCCCAAGGTAAAGGCAAGATCGATGAGCTTGCAGAAAAGCTCAATGAATCTTATAGAGATAACGAAGTTCTTCTCGAAAAGATCAAAACAATCGAATCAAAGGCAATCCTTAATGAAAAAACACAGGGCATGCCTTCCGCCAAAAAAGATTTTATTTTTAAATTATTGAACGACAAGGACAGTTCCTATATTCAAGAGAACTTTAGCTACGTTGTTGAGATGTTCGAGCGCAGTGAGGAAGAAGCTGCGACAGAACTGGTAAAAGAAGCAAAGCAGAAAGCCGTAACACGCACTGCTAAGATTCCCGCCACTTCTGTTGTCACTGAATCTTCAACTGTTGGTACTGACAACGGTGTTGTCAGCGAATATCTGACTGAATTAAAGAGGAAGTAATTCCTTTTTAATTTGTATTCTATCCAATAGGAGGACAAATATATATGAAAAATGTTAACCCTTCCACAGGCTACATCGATAGAAGCCGTGCACAGCAGTTAGTAGAGAAGTGGGCACCTGTTCTTGATTATTCAAGCGACAAGGTTTCCGCAATCGAAGACGAACATCAGCGTCTTTCAACCGCCATTCTCATGGAAAACCAAGAGAGATGGTGTCTTGAAGAAGCTAACGTTTCTGGTGGCGGTTCAGGTGTTTTCGGTTCAGCAGCAGGTAATGTTGCTGGTGCATTCTCTGGTGACAGATATGCACAGAATGACGCACGTTTACCTAAGATTCTTATCCCAATGGTACGTCGTACATTCCCCGAACTCATCACCAACGAAATCGTCGGTGTTCAGCCAATGAGTGGACCAGTAGGTTTAGCTTTTGCTCTCCGCTATCGTTATGAGCCAACGGCTCTCGGTTACACTGACGGTAAGCTCGATGGTTCTGTTGCAAGCCAGTACACTGGCACTGACGGTATTAACCGCAGCATAGAACTCGGCACACCTGATAATGGTAAACGCCCCGAAATCGGGTATCAATACTTGGACACAAGATTCACTGGTTCTAGCTCCGCAGCCCTTTCAGGTCTCGGTGCTAGTGGAGTAGACAATTCAGACTTCGACTTCGTCGGATCTGATGGTGGCGTAGCCGCCCTTCTCTCCCAGTTTGAATTAACCGGTAACATCCCACAGGTTACTGTCGAATTCAGCAAAACAGCTGTCGAAGCTGGCACACGCCGCCTCGCTGCTCGTTGGTCTGTTGAACTCGAACAGGATCTTAAGAACATGAACGGTCTCGACATCGATTCTGAATTAACAAACGCCATGAGCTATGAAATTCAGTCCGAAATCGACCGTGAAATGGTTATCCGTATGATCCAAGTTTGCTTAAACGCTGGCGGTCCAAGTGATGCTAATCACTACAATGGCCCCGGATACACATTCTGGTATGCACAGTCAGCTGACGCACGTTGGCTCGGAGAAAGAAATCGTGATTTCTATTCCAAGATCATCGTTGAAGCTAACCGTATCGCAATTCGTAACCGTAGAGGTAGTGCTAATTTTATTATCGCTACACCACGTGTTTGCGCAATTCTCGAAATGCTTCCAGAGTATCAGTGGATGCCCGTAAACGGTAACGTTAACACCCAGCCAACCGGCATTGCCAAGGTTGGAACACTCGGTGGTCGTTTCCAAGTTTATCGTGACACCCGTACTGATGCACAGTATCTCGCAGGTCAGAGAGCTAACGCAATTGAATATGCATTGTTAGGCTATAAAGGATCTGAATACTATGACACAGGTATTGTATACTGCCCATACATCCCAGTTATGATTCAACGTACAGTTGGTCCTAATGACTTTGCTCCAAGAGTAGGTCTTATGACCCGTTATGGCGTTGTCGATCATATCTTTGGTGCTAACTTATACTACCACCTCATCATAGTTAAGGGTCTCGGCTATAACAACGCATTCCAAGGCGGAGCTTACGGTCAGGTCGCTTATCTCTAAGCAACAACAACCAATCAAAAAAGAACCCATCCTCGAAAGGGGATGGGTTTCTTTTTTTATATTTAAAACAATTGAATAAAAATACTCAGTATATTGAGTAAACTGTTATTCTTTTGAGAATTCTCCTTCTATATACTCAAGTTTATCTTGTTTTTTATCTGATGTTTTATCAAAAATTTGAGCTAAGACTTGATCTCTTGTTGCGATCATAACATTTGTAGTGTTTGGAATAAGCGGACGATTCGCATTCGCTTCGATTTCCATTTTCTTAATTTCTACATTATTCTTTGATTGTTTGTTTTGTAAATTAATCTTATTTAACTGATCTAAAGCTTTTGTAGCTGCACCTATAAGCTGTGAAAGTGCTGCAATCTCTTTTGGGTCGCTTCCGGTTAAAACATTATCTTTTAATGATTGAATTGCACCAAGTGTTGATTCAACAAGTTCAGAAGACTTCTTGTAAACATACTCACCAACATTCTCATCATCGATTTTTTGTACTTCTACTGGTTTTGGTCTAACGGGAGTATTAATTTCATCCGCTTTTAATTCTTCAATTATAGATTCAATTTCTTGATTGTTATTATCAGTTGACATTGTAAATATATTTACTAATAATATAGCATATGACAACAACAATTAATTTTTTGGGCAAAACTTACGTTATTCCAAATGACAAAATACAACATATTGTGTCTCTTTTGGAGGCATATAAGATAGTTGATACATCACATAGTCAAGTCAGAGAAGTTGTAAGCCATGTTCCACAAGACGGTAGATCCTTAATAAACGGTTGACAAAAGACATTATTACGTTTAGTATTTTCTGATGAGCAATTATCAGGATTTATGGGTACAGAAGTATGCACCCAAACATTTGGATGAAATCGTCCTGAGTCAGGAAAACCGTGATTTCTTTTCAAAGATTACAGAAGATACGCCACATCTGCTTCTTTATGGGAATGCAGGTACCGGTAAAACTACTTTGGCAAAGATTTTAGTCAAAGATATTCTCAAGTGTCAGTATCTTTATATCAATGCTTCTGACGAGAATGGTGTAGATACTATAAGAAACAAAGTTATCTCGTTCTCTCAAACAAGATCAATTGATGGTAAAAAGAAAGTTATCATTTTGGATGAGTTTTGCGGAACTACACCGGAAGCACAGAGAATTTTAAGAAACGTAATGGAAGAATATGCTTCTACCACTCGTTTTATTCTTACTGCTAACTATATTAACAAGATTATTGAGCCAATATGTTCAAGGTGTTTGCTATTTAATATAGTCCCTGAATTGTTTGATACAGTAAAGAGATGTCATCAAATTTTAAAGAAGGAAAACATTACAGTATCAGACGAAGAAAATGGAAAGCTTGTAAAGCATGTAAATTCTAATTTTCCTGATATAAGAAGGATTGTAAATGATCTTCAAAAGTTTTCATTATCAGGAGCTTTAATTGTAAAATCATATGATCTCGTAAGAGACTTGTCTAAAGAACTATATGATATGTTTAAAAATAAGACAGATATAAACGTAATCAGAAAGAAAGTTATAGATGAAGAGAAAAACTTCAATGCTGATTATCAAACATTACTTAAGAATCTTTTTGATCTATTTTATGGCTCTTCTTATCCCGAAACCAAAAAGAAACAATTAATGCTCGAAATAGGTGAGCATATGTACAGAGACAATTTTGTAGTTGACCACGAAATCAACTTCTTCTGTTGTGCGATTGGGATAACGAATATCCTTACTTAACGCTAATATTAACGTTTACTTTTGGTAAAGTATTGTCTGTTGGTTGATTTCCAACACCTAATGAATCGCTTGGTAATACTTCTGGTCTTGTACCAATGGGGTGTTCGTATCTATTAGGAACACCTTGTACCGGAGGAAGGTTATTACCAAATTTAAGGACTTCAACATAGTTCCAATCACCGGGAACAGTGAATTCACCAAGTTCAGTTGGAACCTGAACTGTTCTTGGGTCCATTCTTAAAACCAAGAAACAGTCACCAGCACCTTCATTATCGTTGGAATCTTTAGGATTCTGTAATGCAGAATAACCTACAACTCTTTTGATAAAGAAAAAATATTCCCTTTCAATCAAATCTTGCAAGAAAGCCATAAAATGCTCGTCTCCACTATAATGCATTTTACAGTAAGGGCTAGAAAGAAAGCTCTTTTTTAATTTAACTGGTGTGCCTTCACGAAATCCACCGTTTGAATAGTGAGCAAATGCAGTTTCCAATAATGTGTTGTATTTGTTAAATTTTGACATGGTGTATATCAATATTTACTTCCAAAACATACAAAATCATAAAAAGAATTAAATGAACTTTTGAAATAAGTATATATAACGTGGCTATCATCGATTTAAACAATTTAGTAAGACCAAAACAGACGGCAAATCAAAAAACACAACTTAATTCTGTCGTAACAACATCTACGTCTGTATATACAGATTTGCATTTAGATTTAACTATAGGTAAAAACATAGGTTTAGGTGTAAATCCTGTTGTTTCTACTGATATGATAGTAGATAATGATATAGATGCTATTAAAAATTCAATAAGAAATATTTTTACAACTAAAAAAGGTCAAAAGCTTTTGAACCCACAATTCGGATGTTCACTAGAGCAATATTTATTTGAACCGGTTAATACAGCTTATGCGAAGGCAATAGGTGATGATATATTATATAATATTGAAACATTTGAACCTAGAATAAAGGTTAATAATATATCAGTATTACCACAACCGGATTTAAATCAATATTATATTATATGTTCATATACATTATTAGAAATACAGAAGCAATCAATATTAAATTTAATAGCACAAATAGGAGGACAAATCTTAGTTTAAGATAATTATTACAATGGCTAATAACAATAACAACGATCCTTTTTTTAATGTAAACTCGTATATATCTTTTGATGCTACGAGCGTTAAAAATTTAATTATAGACCGTTTAAATCAAGGTCAGGTTTTTACTGATCAAAATTATGAAGGATCTAATTTTTCTGCATTTATAGATGTAATAAGTTATTGTTTCAGTACACTGTTATATTATTTAAATAAAACATCATCTGAATCAATGTTTTCAGAAGCTCAAATTTATGAAAACATGAATAGGATTGTTAAATTAATTAACTATAATCCAAAAGGAAAATTTGCACAAACCCTTTCTTATAATATTTCAGCAACAAGCGATTTACCAGATGGTAATTTTATAATACCAAGATACAGTTATGTTAATGTAGGAGGAACAAAATTTTCATTTAATACTGATATCTATTTTACAAATTCACAGCAGAATATATCGTTGATTCAAAATTCAAAACAAGATTTATTTTTATACCAAGGTGTTTTTTCTGAATATCCTATTTATAATGCTTTTGGAAATGATAATGAAGTGGTATATTTAAATTTAGGAAATTCTGTTGCAATAGATCATTTTAATATTCATGTATATGTGAAAAATTCAATTACAAATACATGGGAACAATGGACAAAAACTGAAAATTTATTTTTAAATAACAAAACAGATAAAGTTTTTGAAATTAGATACAACCCCAATCAAAATTATGAAATTAAATTTGGTGATGATATCAATGGTATGAAATTATCACCCAATGATCAAGTTTTGGTTTTTTATTTAGAAATAGATACAAATGCATTAACTATTGGTGCGAACGGTTTAAGTCAATCTAGTGGAATTGTTTTTTACAATAGTTTGAATTATCAGGAAATTCAAACAAATTCTATTTTTAATACGGATTTATTGTTAAACACAACAAATATTAATTACATTACTTTATCAAACGATTATCCGTCAAATCCATATTTGTCCGAAGAAAGTGTTGATTCTATAAGAAAAAATGCAGCTAAAAAATTTACCTTTCAACAAAGATTAGTTACCACCAATGATTTTCAAAATTATATTATAGACAATTATAACAACATACTGGCTGATGCTAAGGTTGTAAATAATACTGATTATTTAAAGGGGCATATAAAATATCTATATGATATCGGATTGAAATCGCCACAGCTTGAAAATAGAGTTTTATTTAATCAAATAAAATTTGCAACATCTTGTAATTTTAACAACATATATGTGTATATGGTTCCTATTAATGCCGTTCAGAAATATGTAACGGTTGCACAAAAAGAATATGTTTTAAATTCAATAGAAAGCATGAAAATTCTTACTTCAGAACTTGTGCCAATTGATCCAGTTTATATGTATTTTGATTTTTATGTAAGAGATCCAAACAATACACCAAATATAAACGATATAGCAAATAGTAAACTTTTAATTTATAAGAAAGCAAATTCAAATAAAACATCATCCGGTATATTAGCAGAAGTAGAAGCTGTCATAACAAATGCTTTTTCAAAAGCTAATATGTCTTTAGGGCAACTTGTTAATACAAATCAAATCGCATCTGATATTCTTAATATTGAAGGTGTTGATCATATCAAAACATATAGAAGTGATCTTAATTTGTACACTAATGGTATTTCCTTTTTAGTGTGGAATGAAAGTTATCCAACATTAGACATAAACGTTTATGCACAAAATGTACAGCTTCAATATTTTCAATATCCTATTTTCAATACGATAAATGATTTGATGAATAGAATATCCGTTATTGAGCAAACAGGTGTTATCCAAATAACTGATTACTAAAAATGCAATCATATTCAATACCATCAATTTTAAATGAATCTATATACTTTGATTATGCACCGCCTCCTACTTTAGCCGGTCATATTAATAGATATCCATTTCGTATTGTAATATCATCATCAAATGATGATGACCATTATGTTTTTTTAGATTCAAAATATTCAAGATCTTATCATCCACAGGATATTTTAAATAAATGGTCATTTTTAAGATCAGAATTCAGATTTTTAGATTTAAGTGGAAACAAAATAAGTGCAATTAAAACAATTGATACTCCTTTATATTTGGATAAAAATGGCTTAGTAAGCACAGTAACTGGAAATTTTATAGGTGTCAGTGGGTACGCTGAGTTTTATTTCGTCGATGATTGGTATAATTTTGATTTAGCTATGGACAATGGTCCTTATACTTGTATTGTTGCAACATTACAAACAAGTGCTATAAACTATTATGATCCTAATTTAAATTATATAGGAGCATCGAAGGAAAGCAATAGTTTTGCAGTTGCTATACAACCTCATATTTTTCATTATAGACCACCGGAGTATATTAAAATTTCAGAAAATGGAATTCGTGATTTTATAAACCCAAGATGGATTGCTGCTACACAACCAATTGTATATACATTAAACTGGAATAGCAAATATGATTATTATATACCATCAGGTAACCAGATAACACCAATAAACACACACTCAAATTTTTGTAAAACACATCCTTTTTCTGAAAGTGATAATACAATAGCTATTAATACAGATATTGTATTATTAAGTGGAACACATTTTATAAAAACAACAGCGGTTAGTGCGATATTTTTAAATGATTTAAATATATATTATAATGATGAAAATGGTTATTTAACAACCGGATATAATAAAAACCATTTTGACTTTTATATGAAAACAACCTTAGGGTGTGCTATAACAGCAAGTACATCTTTAAGCACACCTAATTTGTTTGGAAATGATTATTCACCTAAACTTTGGATATCAAATCCAAATGCTGGTTGCGTGTCAATTGTTGAATATAATTCACAATATTCCTTTTTAGAAGATTCTAGAAATTTATTAAAAGCACAAATTTATAATTTTGATGTTCCTGTTATTAATCAAGATTTTTTAGCGGGAACATATGCAACTTCTGGTCATCATGATATAAACAGTATTGCGGTATTACCTTTTCCTGAATTTAATGCATGGGCATGTGATGGTGATTTAAATTATCTTTATAAGTTTGCAACAAATGGTCAAATCCTATGTGCTATAGATATATATTCAGTTACTGGTTTACCAAAAACAACAAGTAGACAGTATGAAACTTTACCATATCCTTCTCCTGCATCGATATCATTAGATGGTAATAAAAACATATGGATGACATTATATGACACCACATCAGTTTTAAAATTTGATGCAGAAGGAAACTATTTAAACACTATAGATACTAATCTTTTCATTAATTATCAAGATCCTCCGAATATAGATTTAAATTGGTATAAAGATAACTTTGATTATCCAAATACAATAACAGAAAACTTAATACAACCTACTTTTATTGAAACAGATATTGATAATAATATATGGGTTAGTTATTCAAATTATGCAAGTGGTATTTTAATTAAATTTGATACAGATGGTAATTTACTAAACACAATAACATATGATCCAGAATCATGTCCACAAGATATAATTGTTGACAGTGAAAACAATGTTTGGATTGCATTATCAAATACAATTTGGGATACAGACGGCTACATTGAAAAAAGAAATACAGATGGTATTCTTTTGAGTAGTTTTGGACCAATAAAAGGTGTTAATAATCTTGCTTTGGATATCAATCAAAATTTATGGTATACGTTTGGATATAATGAAATAGGTTATCTTAATAATCAAAATGCAAGAAATGTAACCTTTTCGTTATCTTCTTATACCGATGCATCACTTGGTGTTGATAGTTATTTAACAACACCATCCAAAAACACATCAGAAACTGCAATTGAAGGTATAGCCTGTGATTTAAAAGGAAACATATATGTTATAAATTCAATAGAAAATCAAATTTATGTGTTTGATTCAAAAATAGTAGATTTTTCAGAAAAATTTTATATAAACCCACAAGGTTTTACTTTTTACACAAACGGGGAATATACAAGAACATTAAAAGAATATAATCAATGGCAAAAATCAGCACAAGCCTATGGTGATTGGACAGGTTTCAAATGGCTTAACAAATATGTTTATCGTGCCAACTATAACAGTTCAACTCTTTTTTTAAATTTAAGCGGTGTTTCCAGAACACTTGATGTGTTTCAATCTAATTCTTCTTCATTGCAACAAAGCCAATCATTACTTGTAACAAATTATAATAGATTAATAGAAACAAATTATGGTTTGGATATAACAGTTGACAATGTACTGTCACCAGTTCCTTTATATTTGGATAATAAAATAGATCTTTTTAAGATCAATGAAAATTTTGATTTTGCTGCACAGATTAAATCTTTTTCTTTTATACCTTCTTTATATGAAAGCGAGGTTCTTTTAAATTCATTTATACCTTCTATTTTTGGAACATATCCTTTTTCACATTTTGATCTCGGTATTTTTCCATATGAAAAAATATCAAATTTTATAAAAAACACAAAGGACATAGATACTGCAAATATAAACCATGTTTATGACATGTCCGACATATTGGATGAAAACACAAATGATTATAGAATAAATTATCCAAGCAATACAAAGAGAATAATGGATTTGGTTTCAATTAACCAATCTAGATTATGGGGTTCATCAGCAATGAACCAAAATAATTTTATAAATCAAAGTAATGAAGGTGTTTTAAATAAAGGAAAATTATTAACAATAAACTATCAAGTAAGTGCTGGTACACCAGTTGTTTTAAAAACAAAATCATTAAACAAATATGAATTAATACAAACTGGTCCATTGTTTCAACTTCCACCTGATAAAATAACAATAAGTTTAGATAATTTTAGAAATATTATTTTAGACAACACAAACACACCAAAAACATCACCAAGTGGTAACATTACAGATTCATCCTATCAAATAGCTAGTCAAAAAATATTGTACTTTAAACCACAAATACAACAACAAATTGTTGATTATGCCGATTATTATTTTCCAGCAGCTTTAGATAAAAACGGTGCAAATCTTTTAAAATGCAAAAGAGATATAGGTTTAATGATTGATGCTCTTGCAAATGATTTATCTTCTGGTGTTGTTTCCAGAACAATTCAATATGCTTTGGCTTATTGGGAAGGAAGCACAAGCAGACTACCAGAAAATCTTATACCCAATCAAATACAAAACACAACTGATACGATAGCGGAACTTAGAAATTATATAGAAAATTTATGTCAAACTAATATTCAAGATTTTTCACAAACACAATACGATGAAATAAAAAATAGTTTACAAAATTTTATTAATATCATCTTAGATCAAAATAATGTTCCTGTTACCACACCATCTGGTATTGTTAGTGATGATTCTTATGCAAATGCTTCTAATGCAATTCTTCAGTTTAAATCTCAATTACAACAGCAAATTGTAGACTATGTATATTATCAATATCCTACAACTTTAAGTAATAGCACTTTATCAGCAAAATGCTATAGAGATACCGGATACATTATTGATGCCATAGCTGCTGACATTGCAAATAATGCAAACCACAGATCAATTGAAGTAGGAAACATTTATTTTAAAGGTACCTTGATGGGCCTTCCAAACTATGATAGTAGTGTACCAACTTTACCATCAGATCAGATTTTAGTCACAATAGATGCAATTAGCATGTTAAAGAATTATATCAATGGTACAAATATACCGACAGGTATTCCTTCTTTTACATATACTGGAATCTTATCAAGCGGTAATCTAATCAATAGACAAACAGATTTATCAAATAGGGTAGACGATGTTGTTTATCCTTTACAAAATAACGGACAACTTAATAGCTATGTTCCTGCTGGTAGCCCAACTCAACAAGATATAGAAACAAGTCAATTTTTAATACAAAACAGAGCAGCGATTCAAAATTATATGTCTGCTTATGTTGTACAGTCGGGTTATTTACAAGATGATCCTCTTTTCCCAACACTTTCTGCAAAATGTTATAGAGATGTTGGTTTTATTCTTGATGCTATTGCTGCGGATATTGCTAACAATGCAAATCATAGATCCATAGACGTATCTTATATTTATTTTAATGGAACATTAGGAACACAACTAACATATCCGGATAGCAGCATTCCATCATTACCATCAGATCAGATAACAGCAACAATAGCTGCAATAAGTGCTATAAATTTTTATATAACAGGTAAAGGTATACCCGAATATCCAACTCCCTTTACAACAACAGGTGTTCTCTCCGGAGATGATATGGTAAATAGAGCACAAGATGTAACATATAGATTAAAAGATATAATATACACACTTGAAAATAACGGTCAAACAAAAGTTTATTTACCACAAGGTAATCCCTTAAAAAATGACATCCAACTTGGACAAGAATTATTGACAAGAAAAGAAGAAATACAAAACGCTGTTGCTGATTATGTAAAAGTTAAACAATATTTGACAAAAATATATCCTGATCCAGTATTAACCGCAAAATGCAACAGAGATGTTGGTTTAATGCTTGATGCAGTGATAAGTGATATAAGAACTGGTGTTGTTGCACGTTCAATCGAATATGCTTTGGCTTATTGGGAAGGAAGCACAAGTAGATTACCCGAAACGGCTATACCAAATCAAAAACAAAAAACTATTGATACTATCAATTATTTAAAGAAAACAATAATAAATGTTTTACAAAAAAATTCTTATAATTTAAGTTCAATTCAAAAAAGTAAAATTTCAAATATTCTTGAAAACTTTAATAAAATTATTTTAAGCATAAACAATGTACCAAGAACCACACCCGGTGGTGCCATCAATTCTGATGCATATAAAAATGCAAGTGCAAATATTTTAAAATACAAATCAAATTTACAAGATCAAATAGTAAATTTTGTAAAATATAACTTTCCAAGTGTATTAACAAATACCGCTCTTTCTCTGAAATGTTACAGAGATACCGGATACATTATTGATGCCATAGCTGCGGACATTGCAAATAATACAAACCACAGATCAATTGAAGTAGGAAATCTATATTTCAAGGGAACTTTAACAAAAGCACCTAATTATAACAGCAGTGTACCAACATTACCGTCAGATGAAGTGGCACCTACAATTGCTGCAATTCAAGCGTTGGGTTATTATATTACCGGAAAAGACATCCCTAAAAATGTGCCAACGTTTACATTAACAGGTATTCTTTCTAGTACAAAAATGGGTTCCGATAGAAACCAAGATGTTTTAAATAGAATAGACGATATTATATTCCCTCTACAAAATCAAGGTGCATTAAAACCATACATTCCAAACGGATATCCAAAAACAGAGGATAGACTTCTTGCTGATGCAATTGATTTAAATAGAGACATTATTCGACAAACTGTCGCACAGTATGTTTATGACAATGATTATTTGGTAACACAATACAGTGTTTCTCCTGATGCTTCTGGTGCTCTTAGCGCAAAGTGTAAGAGAGATGTTGGATATATGGTTGATGCTGTTGCAAACGATTTGATAACAGGTGTTAATTCACGAACAATTCAATATGCTTTAGCTTATTGGCAAGGTAGTACAAGCAGATTACCACAAAATATTTTGCCAGATCAGATAAAAAATACAATAGACACTATAAACTTCTTGAATAACTATCTAATAAAATTAGATCCAAGATTATTATCTTACGTTGGAAATAATATAAAAATAATGCAATATCCTTTAGAAGAACTTGTAATTTTCTTAAAATTAAACCAATCGACCGGTAGCGCATGGAATGATTTTTATGAATTTTATGAATTCATTCCCGGTAATGATCAAAAACAAATTGACGGTATTATAGATTGGCAAAACGATCTTACTACGTTAAATAAAAACTTATCAAGTTATTTACAATGGGTTGGAAATGAACAAATGATTGATAGAATCTTGTCATATGACATTTATCATGGTTTAGGCTTATTGTAACTTTTTAACAATGTAATAAATATATAATCTTATGGCGGTTCCTTTTATATTAACAAGTCAAGCTGATTATCCAAACAATGTTTATACAATAACATTGTCTAATAACTATGTTTATACAAATTTTGGTCTTCCAACTGTTAATGTTTTAAAATTTCAAAAAAATTATATTAATGATGTAATTAAATCTTTTGATTTCAGTACTTTCCAAACATATGTTGCTTATAATAATTTGGGAATTGGTGGATTTGTCCAATATGGAGCATATCCTACTACTGCAACAACACAATATATAGAATTAGTAAGTCAAGTTTCTTATGTTGCTGATGGTTATAATAATACATATATAGTATATGATGCTGAGAAGTTAAGAACAACATTTAAATTACCAAGAGAATTTAACGCATCTTATTCACAAATTGATGCGACTACTAATGATAGTTTTGGTTATGTTGTATATCCAACTCGTTTATTTTTAAATCCTGCTGGGTTTACACATGATCCTATTACGGGTAATTGGTCATTAAGTACTAATGTAAAATTATTATCTACACAATTTATAACATTTGAAGATAATAATCCAAACCAATATATTGCAAATTTAAATAAAACTTTTTTATCAAACCCTCCTGTGTTTTACAGTAATGCCGACGCATTGACTTTTATAGGTAATAATTCTTATACTTTAAGTTTCGATCTTTATCGCACTATTGTTGTTAACAATAAAACAGCTATAGATTTTAATACTTTTAGTGGAACCACATCGTCTGGTAAACTTGATTATATTTTTCCTAAAATTATTGCAGATTCTACATATGTAACATATAGCGCAGTCTATACTGATTTTAATTCAAGTCATCATATTGTTGAACAAGAATCAATAGATATTTTATCAAAAACAATAGCATCGAATTATATTTTAGGTTTTGATTCCATAAATAATATTCAAAAATTTCAGTTGATACAGAATATTGATTCAAATTCAACTGATCCTGCTATATTACAAACACTAAATAATACACAGTTTTGCATTTTAAGTTCCACTTTGGATTTAGATGATACGACTTTTAATTTTTATGCTAAAAGTGGAAAAATAACTTTTATACCAAACACTGTAATTGGTGTGAGTTATATAGGCACAAAAACATCATCAGCTTTGGGAGATCCTGCAACATCAGTTACAACATCTACCGCTTATCCACAAACTGTTATATCAACTAATAATAATATAGTAAAATTTAATACACCAAATGCACCACATTTTTATAGTTATAAAGTGGATTTAAAAAAAACATCTGATGGTACATATCAAGATCAATTTTATTTGAATTTTTATGTAAAAAATAAAATAATAGCCAAATCTTCAGATACAACAAGCGTTACGGTTAGTTCTTATATTGCTTCTGATCATAATATATTAACATATTCTTTAGAAGATGGTGGTTCAAATGATGATATAAAATATACGATTGTTGGGGTAAAACCGAATGTTGGAATTGATAATATCGTAAAGAGCCTTTCAGCTGGATATTATATTCCACCTTCGCCGTTTAATCCATCCGATACTGGAACTTGGGTACATTATGATTTAGGATATGGCGCATGGCAAGATGCAATACTTGCCAGAAATTTATGGATATCTTACCCAAGCGTTAATTTAGGATCAGTTACTTTATATCTCAAAACTACATTAAGATGCAAGACTGATACAACACAACAATCCGATTCTCATGAATTATTAGAAATACCATTAGGGCAAGGTTTTTTTGATTCTCAATCTTTAGGAAATGGTTTATTTTTAAACACACTGTCCGAACAATCGAATTCTATAGTAATAGATGCATCAAAAAATACAAATGATAATGCATGGCCTTATAGAGATTTAACAAATACTGATATTTCTTGGTATTTTACCGAAGTAAAAAACGGTGTAGAGCAAAGCACAATTGATCCAGCATTATTATCAAATGTCGTTATCAATGCAATTGATAGTAACAATAATGTATTACAAACCATAACTCCAAATTCTGTTGTTAATTTTGATTCTAGTTCTTGGACAGTAAATGTAAAAGGATATGGTCCATCTCAAATAAATGTTTATTTATCATCGGCAAAAACAGGTGAATATAATTACATAGGAACAAATCCTTATCTTTTTGATTATTTTACAGAAAACAAATTTGTCATAACACCAATAGTTGACTTAAATAATTTTAACCAAATAAGAACAATAACCTTGAAGGTTCAAGTTCCTTTTGAAAATTATTTGTACGATATTCCTGTTGATATTCCTGTATTTTGGGAATGGCAATATAATGATATAACAGATCCCTTGCAACAACCTATAACGGCTACGTATATTAATGGTAATGAATATCAGTATGGTTTTTATGATTCTATAATAAATTTAAGCGCAATATCCTTAAATATATTACCAGATATAGTTCAATCGAATCCAAGAACAAATAAAGTTACTATCAGTGCATATACAAACATAAAAGATCCATTTATAATAGGCACATATGATGTATATGTTGATGATTTTCCAGCAATATCTGTTTTAAATTATGGTTTTGATATTTATTATAATAAATTTCAACAATATGGTATAGCAAATACTAAAGATACAGGAAGTGCAATAATAACAAGACCTAGTAATTATGATTTTTATTTTGATTTTGTAGCAACAAATACTTTTACAGGTTATTATTATGATAATATATATTGGGAACTTAAAGATAGCAATAATTCAACACCTGTTATTAAACAATATTTAAACACAGATGGTTTTAATGTTGGATATTCATACGATTTAACACATTTACCGGCTTCTGCGTTTTATTTAAATCTTTGTTTAATTTCTGCAACGGCACCCGGATGGTCTTATCCTCATAATTTTATAACATCAGCTGTTTTCTATAAAATAGACCCACTTATTTTCTTTAGACCTCTTGATTTTATCATTTATCCAGAATACTATTGGGATAGTACAGGATTTGTTACTTTTACGACAACAAGTAATTATACACAAAGCTATTGTCCATCAGGATATGAGCATAAAAAATCAGACAGCTATAATTATTGGCTATCTGCAAACGGCGATGGTGTTTTTAATAAATATTATTATCAAAACGATAGTACCGGCGACACAGTCTTAACTGCATCTGCTTTTGATTTATTACCCATAACATACAATAGAGTTGATCCTGCAATTTATCTTGGTATTAACATAACCTTATCCGCCTTTAACGATACATATTTTCCACAAAGTGTTGGTAATATGTATCTATATTCTGATGGTATTACAAATAAACTTTTAACAGGATATTTTAACAATTATGCATATACTATAAATCAAGTTGATCTCGTCGATGGTGATAATTTGTTTAAAATGTCACCTGTTATAAAATCATATCCTGATTTTAATTTTTCCTTTATTTTAGAACAACAAGATAGGATAAATTTGGATATTGATTCTACAGTAAGAGTAGATCAACAGACAAATCCATCACAATATTTTACACCTGTACAAATCGTAAGTGGTTATGTTAAATATACACTCTCAAATGAGTATTGGTCTACAGATTCATACCTTGATATAAAAGCTTTAAGAGGTACACCATTTACTTTAAAAACTGGCGATCCTGCCGTATTATTAAATACAGGAGAAAATGGTGAAGATTCATTCACAATTTCCGCTAGTCCAGTAATAAATATCCAAATACCACCAAGCACTTTTAATAATTATAAGAATCTACCACAATATCCCAAAGATCCGGATCTTTGGGAAATAGTAACATTAAAATCACCATGAGCTTATTTGTTTCAAACCCATTAAATTTTACTGCATATACTGATAGTGTTCCGGTTCAGGTTTTTTTATCAAATTATTATACATTAACCGCAGATAATAATAATCCGAATCCAAATCCATTTTTTATATCTTTTCAAACATATAAAAAATCCGATGGGACAAATGTTACGAATTATAATGTTGATTTTGGAGATGGTTTTACAGCTAGAATAGATCCAAATTTAAATGCATATCACAATTATTCACAAGAAGGCACATATTATATATCATATTCCGCTATGTATGTTTCGTCTACGACAAATGAAGAAACAGCAGATCCTTTTAATTTATTAGATTTTCCGATTAATGTTAAGTCAAAATGGAGCGTTTTTGATCAAAATAATATAAGATTAAATAATGAAATTATTTTATCTTTTCCTTATTCGCTAGATCAAGTAAAAATACAACCAAATGAATGGGGCGTTTCTGATATTTTTAACACGGCAATTGAAAGACTTCAGAATAATTTAGATTATTTAAATTCAAATTTACAAACAATTGATACGACTACGCCTACTGTATATTTCGGATGGATGGGTAATAATTCACCTTCCCATTCATCAGGTATAAAATGGATAACAAAAAGTAGTAATAATTTTTACTTTGAAACACCGGAAATAGCAACAAATACAGGTTTTACTTTTTTTAGTAATGTTAAAGATGCGACACAAATTAATGATATTTTTTACATTATAGATGGAAACAATATTAGATTTCTAAATAATTCACAAAATCCACAAGATATAATTTTCAAAAATAGATTAGAAATAAATGATATAATAAAATTTCCAACTGCTTTTGATATTGATGATAGTGGTCAAAACATGTATATCTGTGATTCAGTTTCAAATAGGATATATAACGTATACATTGATTTTGAAAACTTAGTTCTTAATTTAAATCTTAATTTGGGTGGATTTGGAAATTATAAGGATAATAACAAGTTTAATGCACCAAATGAAATCAGATATTTTAATGAAAATGTTTATGTTTTAGATTATAATAATAAATGTATAAAACAATATAATAAAACACTAAATTGGCTTTTTACATATTTTAATGATGATTTGGAAAAAAATGGAATATTTGGGTTTGATATACACCCAACAACATCACTTGTATATGTATTAGCTGGCAATAATACAGTATACATATATGATAATCAATCAAATATATTATATGAAACAATAACACTCAATGAAATTTCAGATGGTTCGCTAGTTTTAAAATTAATTTTTGATGATAATGGTGATTTTATGTACATTTTAACTGAAAAAAATGTGTATAAATATTCAGCTTTCGGATATTTTATTAATACTTTTAATATTCCAAAAGGATCAACAATAAATTATAATAATATCAAAAAAGCTGATCAAAAGGGTATTATAATAAGTTCAAATAATTGCATATTTAGATGTCAAGATATATTGAATATATATAGAATAGGAAAAGGTTTATCTTATAAATATTGGTCTCTTGATCAATTAATGGTATCAGAAGATGAATTTGCAAGTGATATTGTTTATAACAGATCTCTTGTAAGAGTGGCACAAAATATAAAAACTTTAAGAGAAACTATAAACTTTAAGTTCGGAATATTGACAGAACCTACTGCTAATGGTTCAACTTCTGTTTTTACACTTTTACCCGTAACCAAAAACGATTTACCTGTATTTGACGCAGATATCGAAAACGAAACATTGGGTGTTGGTGTAAACGAATTACATATACCGGAAGTTTTAAATAAAGAACTCCTTAAACTTTATAATGCATTGGATTTACTGCGTGATTTCTTAAGTATAAAAAATGTTAACACTATAAAAAATGATTGTACTAAATCGTTTTCTTGGTCATGGAAAGCAACCGCTTGTTATAATTTAGTAAAACCCATAATTAAAATATGCGGTATAAATCCAATTTCATTCGCAGAACTTGATGCTAATGTTGTATATTTATATGCACCAAATCCAACAACAACTTGGGCACAGGCTTCTTCTTATTGTGTAGAATAAATATAAATATTAATAATAAACATGAGTAATCGTTTTCATTCAAAATTTCACAGGGCAAATCATCATACCTATAATAGGGCAACAAATCCAGATGCTGGTCATGATCCAATAGCAAGTCGGGATCAACCATTCATGGGTGAATTTGTTTTAAATGGATCTCTTAGTTGTGTTGCTCCTTTAAGTTCATATGCTGGCTATTTTTATAGCACAAATAATGCAATATCTGCAATTTCGGATAAATTGGGCATATCGGTTTATTCCGATAATTTAGCATTAAGCGCAACATCCCCTAAAGTTGCAATACAAGCATATGCTACAAACACGGGTATATCGGTAGATAGTCCAAACACCGCTATTTTAGCAACATCAAACGCAGGAACCGCAATAAACGCAAACGGTAAAAATTTTGGAATCCTTTCAAAATCACAAAATTATGCATTAAGCGGTTATAGTTCTTTAACGGGTATAAACATGACGGGTCTTTCTGCTGGTGGTGTTTTTTATAGCCCAACTTTGGTGCTCTATGCTGGTGGTGGTGGAGATGTGATATTTGATGCCGATACAAATATAAATGGAAATTTATATGTATCTCAAGATACCACAATAATGGGCAATTTGTCGGTATTGGGAAATATGACATATTTGGACACACTTGTTCAGGAAACAAGTGCCGTTACTGTTACCAATGTTGGAACCGGACCTGCTTTGAGTGTAACGCAAACAGGCGATCAATCGATTGTTGATTTTTATGATGATAGCACAATATCTCTGCACGTAGATGGACACACAGCAAGACCGGGATATGTTGGTGTTAAAACATTAACACCCAATAAGGAATTAACAGTTAATGGTTCAATAAGTGCATCAAACGATTTATATGCAACCAATGGTATCTATTCAGCTAATATATCCGCATCCGGTATTAAAGCGACTAATGGTTTCTATTCAACAGGACCATATTCAGGAAAGGGTGATGGAATTGTATTAGATTATGACAATATTAACGAAACAGGAAGAATAATTGTTGGTAGTGCGGGTGGTGCAGATAATCTTGCATTTTATAGTAACGGTACAACAACCAATACCATGTTCATATCATCTAACGGAAACGTTGGAATTGGAACTATTGTTCCGATATCTCCTCTTACTGTTTTTGGTGCCATAAGTACCAACAATACTGTTTATCTTGATAAAAATTTAACATATAATACCAGTTTAAATATTTCAAAAACAGGTTCAAGTATAGCTGATATTGCAATATCATCAGATTACGTAACATTGCATAAACAATTAAGTTCAGGTGAAAATACAATTTTACAAACAGTATCTGCATATCAGATTAACTTATTACGTGGTAAACCTAACGATGCTAATAATCCTCTTTTGTTTATAGGCGAACAGGGAGATGGGTCATCCGGAACTATAAATGGTTATACCACAGGATATAATATATATTATGATGAAACATCAAACAATTTGATCTTCAATACTGCGTTTGTTGATCAAGCAAATAAACAAATTTTAACATCTGATTTAAACGGAAATTTAAAGGCACCGAATTCCACTTATGTTGATAATAAATCTATCTTAACGAGGTCTATATCTGATTCTGTTTATGCTTATAAGCCTATATATAGCACATCATTAATCGATGGTTCTTCGCATAAGGATAATAACACAACTACCATATATGAAGCTGTATCAGCGTCATTGACATCTGGTGGATTATATATGATTGATGCTGTAATGGTTATTAATTATACACAATCAACAGGAGCACATGAAGGTTTTAAATCGTATTTGTCTTTTAGTGGAAATGCAAATTTATTTGATTTTGAAGGTGTTTATTCAACCGTTCCATCCGCTCCGACATCAAACACTTCACCATCTAATGGTAGCGCAAGTAATAGATATGTGGTTTTCACAACAAGCACAACATCATCTAACGGTAGAAATGTCATTATAGGTATTACAACCGATATTACATCATCGAATTATTTTTATGTTACAATTAAAGGTATCATGAACGCAACTGGTGCTGGTAACTTAAATCTTTATACTACAAAATATGTTGCAGGTACAAACGGTACTATACAAAATTATGGTGGTTATATAGTTGCCAGAAGAATAGATTAATATAAAAATAGTATATTTTTTGTACTTTTCCATTAAATATTATTAATGGCTTTTACCAAAACAGTTTATTTAGATAACAATATACAAAATATAGCTGGTAATTCAACGTGCAAAATAATTGTTGATCCTTCGACATATTTTGATAAGAATTCAAGAATTTTTAAAATAGAATATTCTTGGGGTGATGGAACAACAAATACTGTTTTATATAAACCTAGTAATAATTATACTAAATCGAATGATGTTGGAGATCCAAGAAATTTTCCACAAACCCATGTTTTTTCAATAGATCCTGAAAAAAATTTTGTTAAAAATCAAATAAGTGGAAAATATGAATATAGATGTTATTATACAATACAAATAACTGTTTATACTAATAAAAATATCAACAATCCAGATATATACACTATATTTTTAAATTTATTTCCTGAAAATTTTGTTGCGGATAATTCAGGTCCACTACTTATTAAAAGTGCTTATTCTGACATACATTTGGTTAAAACCAAAATGATTGGCCCTGAAAATCATATGCTTTATGTTTTTGAAATTACAAATTTAGCCAGTAACCAAACTGGTCTTTTTTTATCTTTAGTTGATTGGAAGAAAAAAATACCATCACCCGTTAAACTTTTTGATTTAAATAGAGATTATTCATTTGAATTGCCATTTTTGAGTCAATTGAATAATAATTTAGATGCAACAACTGTAAATTATAAAAAGGTTAATTATTAATTAAAATGGATCATTATAACGATAAGAACAATGTTGGTGAATTTTGGTTAAGGGATGCTAATAATAACACCTTATCTGCTCCTCTTGTTTTATCTTCGATATATTTAAAATATCAAGAATTAGAACCTAATTTTTTTTATGATTTATCTTCCAATCAAATAACAAAAATAGATGTTTTTTATGATACTCTTTATATCCAAACAACAAGTGGATATATTTTTGAAAAATACTTTTTAGATGAAAATTCAAATATTCAACCTTATAGTAAGTTTGATTTTTTTACACAATTATCAAGTACGAATATAGATTATTGGTTTGATGAATCTGAAAACAAAATATATTATTGTGGTTTTAATGAAACTGTTGGTGTAAATCAACCAAAAATAACCTTTTCTTTATTTTTTAATGTTGTTGATTTACATACAAATAACATTAAAAATCTTATAACTGAAAATGTAAATTTAGATTTTAATACTGTTAGTAATTGGTCAAATTCTAACGGCAATAAAGAAGATCCAAAACTTACATATAATCCAGATACAAAAAAATTCAATATATCATTCTTGATGAAGAATGATATTAATGACTTGGGTATAATAAGTTTAAATCTAACAAAAGAAAAAGTAGATGAAATTAATTTTTATATACCATATGGTGATTTAAATCCAGTTCCTTCACCAACACCTTCAGTTACACCTTCTTATACAATTACAACAACTCCAACAAATACACCCACAAATACTATTACAAGAACACAAACTTTAACACAATCAAGAACGCCTATAGTTACAAAAACGGTTACACCTACGAAGACACCAACACGTACTGCAAAGGTAACTCAAACTCCAACAAGAACTGTTACTGCATCTTTCACACAAACTTCTCACACGGCAACACCAACAACAACACCATCAGCAACAAGAACACCACATCTTACGGTTTCAAATACGAACACAAAAACACCCAGAAAAACAACTACACCAACAAGAACACCAACTCACACACCGACACCGTCTATTACTTCATCACAAACACCAACGTCTTCAATTACACCAACAACTACATCAACAAGTACAAATACACCGACAAGCAGTTTAACACCATCGAATACAGCAACACCGTCGAATACACCATCGAATACACCATCAAATACGGAAACACCGACAAACACACCAACACCAACCGCTACACCAGCAAACACCGAAACACCAACTGTAACACCGACAATACCACCAACACCTACAAATACGCAAACTCCGACAGCTACTATAACCAACACAAAAACACCAAGAGTAACCAGAACACCACAAAGAACTCCAACGTATTATCCACCAAGAACGCCAAGACCAACACATTCACCAACATCTATGTAATTTTTAATAAAAAAAAATTAAAAAAATATTAATCTCAAACATAAATATATATAATGTCATATACAAGAATTCCAGAATTACCATCAGGTGGACCCCCGATCCAACCAATAGATATAAATAATGATTTATTAGTTATAGAGCAGGATATAACTAGAAAAGTATCACCATATTCTTTTTTATCAAATTCGATTGGTCAATTAGATATTCAAGGTAGTCCTATAGTAGGTAAAGAAACTTTAGTTTTAACCAATACTGATGTTGTAACTCGTCAAGTTACGGTAGATTCATTTTTAGATTATATTAACACACACCAAAATCCAATGGCAAATACGTTTTACGTATCCATGAGTGGTGTTGATGCTAATGATTATCCAGAAAGAGGAAGAAACGAAGAATTACCATATCGTACAATTAAATATGCAGCTGCACGTATTGCAAATGAACAAGCAGCTTTAAATGCCGGTTTAGTTGATGTAAACGATCCAAATCCAGCATCTCGTCCAAAACAATGGTCTATCTTAGTAAGAAGTGGTAATTATGTTGAAAATAATCCAGTATATCTTCCACCCAATACTTCTTTGATTGGAGATAATTTAAGAAGAACTACAATAAGCCCATTAAATGTAGATAAAGATATTTTGTGGGTAAACAGCGCATGTTACGTTTGGGGTTTCACATTCAGAGGGCATAGAAAATTAACAGAAAATGGTGTAGATCCAAGCGATCCAAGTTATTATACAACAGCAAATCGATTAACAGATATATCACCACCTGCTGCTATTGCATATCCTTTAAATACGCAAAATGCTAACAAAAATATAAATGCATATAATTTGGCATATTATGGAAGCACGAATTCTTCGGGGTTAACACCATTATTTAGCATTCCAGTAGGAAGACCTGATATAAAAGTAAGTCCATATGTTCAAGGTTGTACATCATATGCATTACCTACGGTTTTTGATGACAAAAATTTAAACGATGCTGGTGTTGGTATGCGAATAGATGGATCTCTCGTTACTGGTAAATTCAGAAGCATGGTTCTTGATTCGTTTACACAAGTTAATCAAGGCGGTAGAGGTCTTCATATTTTAAATCATGGTTATGCGCAGCTGGTTAGTATTTTCACAGTTGCGACATATGAAGGTATAGTGTGTGAAAGTGGTGGAAGTTGTTCAATCAGTACATCAAATTCTACATTTGGTCTTTCTGGTCTTATTGGAAGAGGAATGTCTGGATTGGCAAATTATCCAACTCTAAGCACCGTTAATGGTACACCTGTAAATCTATCCAATTATTTTAATTTAGGTACGCCGATTTTAAGTGGAACATTTACAGTAATGCCACAAGATTTCAGAGTAGACCCGACCTCAAATACTGGTTATAATTATCAATATGGATATTTAAGTGGTGGTGATACTTTCACAATTAAAGATATGGCATATGTACCATTCCCCAAGAATGATCCACATCCCGATATTATCGCTACGGTTCCATATACAAATCTTTGTTTTACGGTTTCGGTTCCTAATCCAACAAGTAATGCAGATTATATCATGGAAAGTGATATAGACCCAACATTACCGCTCAACAACAGACCAAAAATTTTCACGGTTGATTTATCAGTAGTTAAAAACAATTCTACAGGACAATATGGTATAAATAATACCAATGCTTATGACATTCAACTTACATATAATACACCATATTTAAATATTAGAAATTTAAGAGGTAGAGATTTTTCAAGCGCATGGGTTTACTTCTTTGCAAGAAGCATGGTGGAAACAGGATCTCATACCTTTGAATACATGGGAACCGGTACAAGAATGGTTAGTGCTGTTCCAGCATACGGTGGTGTAGCCATAAACGAAAACGAAGCTGTTTTCGATGGTTTATATGATACTAATGCACCGGGCGTTGTATACTTTACAAGTTCCAATGAATTGGGTGACTTTAAAGTTGGACCTAATTTTAAAATTGTTCAAAGCACGGGTACTATTGAAGGAGATACCTTCAAACGTGCAATTATGACATTAGTTACACCATTGAACCTAGTTTTGGAGTAAGTATAAATATATAAATTATGGCACCTAGAATTCAATTAAATAAATTCGTAAGAGTACAAACCGACTTGGTGAATTCAACACCTTTAAGTGTTTATATTGCACCACCACACAGAGCAGCAATTATTATTTCTGCTTTAGTTAACAATAATACAAATAGCGTTCAAACTGTGACAGGAGCGATTTCTTCAACAGTATCAAATAGTTTTGCACAAAACAATTATACTCCTATAAATTTCATAAAAGATTTTGCAATTGCACCTAAAGATGCAGTTAATATCGTGGTCAATAAACTTGTTTTACAAGATGGTGATAACTTTATTATTTCCAGTGGAAGCAGCAATCAAGGTGATGTCAATCTAACATTGTCCATCTTAGAGACCAGAAATGATCAATAATGAGAAATAATGCAGACATCTCCACCATCATTAGCCAATAATGTAAAATTACGACCATTATCGCCTTATATAAATTATAATGCTTATGCTAATAATTTTATAAGCTTACCTTTTGCGGAACCAAGTTTAGGTTTACCAACAGGTTATAATACGACAGCAACTGGTGCAACTTATTACTTTCCCGTATTTGGTGGAGATGATGGCTCAAATACCGCAACGTATCAAACCTCTAGAAGATTTACGGGTGATGATAGTTTAATTTTTAAAAACAATAACATTGGTTATAATAATACAAATCCTGTTTTTAATTTTGATATTAACGGGTCATTAAAAGCAAATTCCGCTTTTATAAATCAATTATCCGCTGTTAGTATTGTACCTAATTCAAACAATGATGCATTATCTGCCATTTTCCCAAACGGTATCTTTATTAAATCGAATGCATTTTTCGATAAAGATGTTAATTTTGCAAATTTAACAGCTAATAACATAACAGTAAATAATATTTATCCAACAAATTATAATTTAATTGTATCAAATTATACAAATTATTATTCGTCAAATCTAACGATTTATGGAAATTTAAATATTGGCTCATTGAGTGCAAATTCTGTGTTTTCAAGTACATTAAGCACTGCTAGTTTGTCAGCTGTTTCTTCATATGTTAATAATTTAACATCAAATAATTTAACAGTTAACCAATATATTAGTGCGGATCAAATATTTGCAAATAATATTCATGGTAAAATAGACGTAGATCCTTTTTCACCATTATACTACAATCAAAATAATCAATTAAGTTATTCACCAAGACAATCTTCTTATTCTTTTGCGGTTAGACCGTCTGATTCATATTCTACTGATTCTTTGACAATAAATAGAGATGCAAATGGTGCATGGGATTCATTAAATAAAACAGAAGATTCAAGTGTATTAAGACCATACTTTAAAAGTATTCAGTCTGTTTTTGATTATGTAAGTGCAAATCAATTGGAAGGTTCTGGACTTACAATATATATAGACGAAGATATAATTTTAGGTCAAAATAATCAATATACATATACTGGTAATATTTCTGGAAATTTTTATACTACGTCACAAGTACAACCTAGTTTGAATAATACGCTTGGTGGTTTATTTTTCTGGAATAAAAATCACAATGCTAATACTAATGGTAATGTAAATGTTTTAACAATTCCGCCTTTAAGGTTTATTAATTTGGTTATAAAAGGAAGATATGATATAGGTTCCAGAACTAGTAATAAAACCTATTATAGTACAAGCAGAGGATTTCAAGATGCACCTAGAAAAATAATAGCAAGAACTTATTTTTCTACGTTATCAACACTAGGTTTTAATAATTTTGGAGGAGATGCGGTTATATGGAATAGCGTTGATACTAAAAATGTAGTTGATTCAACTCCTATAGTTTTTAACTGTTCAAATCTTACCACAACTTATATAAGCAATTTATGTTTTGAATTTGTTTCAAATAGTTTCAACACAAAACCTTTAGTGTTTAAAAATGGAAACTATTATATTGGTAATATAACAATATCATTATTAGGAAATGCTAAATACACTACCGGTTATATATATGCAACTGAAAATTCATCAATAACAGTAGTAGGTAGTACTTTATATGACCCTTATTATTTAACACCAACAACATGGAATACATGGGCAACTTATGGTTATACTACAGGACAAAATTTTCCGGGTTATGGCTTGGCATTAATTGGTAATAAAAATAACACACCAACGGTTTTAGGTGATAGTTTAATAACAATTGATAAAAAATCAAGTTTTGAACTTTATGATTCCAATTATTCTGGTAATAAAACAGGATATCATTCCAGCATATTGTTAGATGGTTTTATAAATGGTTATTCTTTTTATTCAATCGCAGATTCTTCTGAAATTACACATAGTGATAATGTTTTTATAACAAATAGTTTTATATTAAGTTCCAACACTACAAAAAATAATAATTATAATGCTTATAATACAAATATAATGTCAGTTTATACTGATAATTTAAATCTTTTAAATTTTAAATTTTTAAATATAAAAAATTCATTTAATAGTTTTAATTTTAATTCAGATGGATTTGCAACTTGGACTTTTAGTATAGAAGAATATAATTCAAAAAATATAAGTTGGAATAGATATAATTCAAATATATCGGTATATAATGGAAAATATGAAAATTTGGTTACTTTTAATCCAAATCCAGCAGTTTTAAACTCTACTAAAAATGGTAGTATAGATTATACAAATTCTTTAAATGCTACTGGTTATATAAATTTATTAAATGCTTCAAACCAAATAAGATCAAACAATACCAGCAGTTTAATATACTATGTAAATCCATATTCATTAAAAGTATATGATCAAATAACTGGTGATGCCGTTTATCATATAAAATCACCCGTACCGTCTTCACCTTATTATACTTTAAACTTTTATATTCCGAGTATATTGTAAATAGTATAATAAAATGAATTACACAGACCCAATTTCAATAAGTGAAACTACAGTTATGGTTAATTTAACCGCTGTTAATTCATTTAAACTTAAATTACCGGATTTTGTAAATTTAAAAGTTCTTGAACCTAGTTTAGGTCTCCCGCCGGGTTATTCGACTACTGATATTTTAAAATATTATTATTTCCCTTTAATAACTCAAAATTCATCTTATTCATCTTCTAGAACATTTACAAATAATTCTTCTTTAACAATTAAAGGTAAAAAATTAGGTTATAATAATACTTCTCCAATTTTTGAATTTGATATAAATGGATCTCTACATTCTGTTTTTTCTTTTTTACCAACATTATCAACTAATAAATTAACAGGAATTGATAAACTTGCAATAAACAATAACATTTATTTTAAAAGCAAAACTGAATTTGATAATAATACAACTTTTAATAATTTAACAGCAAATAATATAAATGTTACAAATTTAACATCGTTTTCGTCTGTCAATAATCCGGTTATAATGACAGATATTATTGCACAACAAATAGCAAATGGTACTATAAAAATAGAGAATGTAACATCAACAGTTAAAACATCAGCAAAAAATTTAATTTCAAATAAAACAAACCTTTATAGTTTAAGTTCATTTAATACAATAATAAAAAATTTATCATCAGATTCTAATATAATAAAAAATACGATTACTGATCAAATCTCAGCATCATCTATTCATGGTATAATAGACATAGACAACACGGTATTAAATTATAATAGTTACAATGCTTTAAGTATTGATAATACACAAAACTTTTCTTTTGGTGTAAAACCTAGTGATTCTTATTCAACTGATAGTTCATCAGTAAAAAGAACAATTAATGGTAACTGGAATAACGATAGTAATGAAAGTTTTACAAAAAACGAAGTTTCAAAACCATTTTTTAAAAATTTAAATTCTGTTTTTGATTATATTATTACGAATAATATAAGAGGTAATCAAATAAACGTTTATATATATGAAGATGTTGAAACCGGTACACTTACTAGTATTACTGGACCTTTATCTTATCAATTTCATGACACGAATGATTTAAAAACAAACCATCCTGAAGTATTAACAGCAGGATTAAGTGGTGGTATTTTTATATGGAATACTTCAACCGCTAATACTACACCGATAGGTTTTTCAAATTTAACTATTCCGGATATTGATTTTATCAATATAAACATTTCCGGTGTTTATGAAATTGGATCTTTGATATATTCACCACCAGTTAAACAATATGTCAAACAAAAACCATTTAATGCATCTCCTCATAAAATTTCATTAAGAAATTATGTTTGTCGTAATAAAAATATAGCAAATGGAAATTTTTCTGAAACAGGAAAACCTTTTAATATAAACGATTGGACATGTATTAAATCAAACATGCCAGCAAATTATCATGGTATTTATTTTACCAATAATAAAGCTAGGGTAAATTTACAAAATTTATGTTTTGAATTTTATCTAAATACTAATGAAGCAAATTGTCTTGTTTTTAAAGGTAAAACAACAATAGGAAATTTAACGGTTGCTCTTTTGGGAAGTTCTTTATATGACGGACCTATATATGTTGGTGGGGATTCTGCCTATGTAAAAGTAAAAGGAACAAACCAAATAGATCCTTATTTTTTAACACCTTTGACATGGTCAAATGCATGGAAATCAATACAAGGAGCAACAGGACCAGATTACTATCCGGGTTGGGGTATTGCAGTAGTTGGACAGCAGAATATAAATGCAAGAAGATCTTGGGTTGATCCTCTTGTTTTTAATATGGCTGGTGGTGCAATAGTTGAAGTTTTCGATGAAACTACAAATAGAGAAATTGGTAGATCTTCTTTATTAAATTCCGGTATAATTGTTGACGGTCATTTTAATTCAGGGTCTTTATATAATTTGAATAAAAAATGTCATTTGATATCATCAAATTATCTCTTTAGGAGTAATAATTTTTCTTTAAGTTCGCAAACGAGTACTTACGATAATACAACATATATACATTCTTTTAATAATTCAAATGGAAATAATAATTTTTATAATGTAAAACTTACTAATTCTTATAACATTTATACTCCTAATAATTATGGTTTAACTCCTTGGACAATAGATGTAACACAGAATTTAAGTAGAACGATAACAAATGATCCAAATTTAGCGATAAAATTTGGAAACTATAATGATCCAAATTATATATTTAATTCTAGTTTACGGTCTGTTGACATGACAAATATTGTAAATTCAATATCTGCAAGGAATAATATAGAAGTTATTCAAAATGTGAGCAATAATTCAAATTTATTTTATATTGTAGGTGATAAGGATTTAACATTATATAATCATGCATATTATAAAATAAACACACCGTTTGATTACAATAATTCATCTTATGTTTTAAATTATTACAGTAGTTATTCTTATTATTATAAAAATGTCGAAACACCAGATCCTTCGCCAAGCGTAACACCAACACAAACACCGTCTCTTACGCCTACTAATACTCCTACACAGTCTCAAACAACAACACCAACGGTTACTAATACACAAACAGTTTCACCATCGTTTACACAAACTCCTACACAAACTCAAACACCAACACAAACACCAACGGTAACTCCAACTTACACACCAACACATACATATACTAATACTCCTACGTATAGTCCATCATATACACCATCTGTATCGCCATCTAATACATTTACTCAAACTCCAACAAATACACAAACACCTACAAATACGCCTACATTATCAAATAATGCAACACCTTATCCAACACATACTCCAACAAAAACGCAAACTCCTTCTCATACATTTACAAGAACACCAAAATCAACACCACCACCAACACCACCAGTAACTCCACCATCTACACCACCAAAAACACCACCGGTAACACCTTCTCATACAAGAACACAGACGAGAACACCGACACGTACCCCAACATATACAAGAACAGGAACACAGACACCAACACATACTCCAACAAAATCTCCTGTGTTTTCCAAAGTATCCATTACAATTGGACAAAATATAAACAATATTGATATTTGGACTCTTCTTACTACCGGATTATTACCCGCTGGTGTTACAAGAAGCAATTATTGGGACACTACACATCCTCTAGAGCTAACAGTAATAATCAATTCTAGTGTTACGGTTGGTTCTACTAGCACATCTAGTGCTGCAATGACTTTTGATAAAAGTAGAGGAAGCTCTATTCAATCTGGAAGAGATAAAATTAAAATTGTAGTAAATGGTGGAGCAAAAATAATCGGTAAAGGTGGTAACGGTGGACCGGGTGGAACTGGACCATATCAAATCGGATCACAAGGATATCCCGGCGGTCCCGCTCTTGATTTAACTGGTTCTTATTATGGTTTTGTTATAAACAATAATGGTCTTATTGCAGGTGGAAGTGGTGGTGATGGCGGAAATAAAGGCGGAACAACATCAGTTAGTAAAAATGGTATTTATTGTGATGGAAAAACATATTGGAGTCAACAATATAGTTTTTGTCCAACACCTGCTACAAGCGATGATTGTGGAAAAACAAGAATAACTTCAAATTGCGTTCAAGGTGATTGGCATGTTAGCCATCAAGTATGTTATACACAATATACATGTAGTTATAGTGTTAATGTTGATACAACTGGTGCAACTGGTGCAACTGGTGCAACTGGTGGTGGAAAACAAGGGAATTCCGGTGATGCTGGTGCCGGTGGTGGTTCTTATGGTTACGATATTGTTTCATATGGAAACGTTCAAAGTTACTATTCTGGTCCATCTGGTTTGACATATGGACATAATAATTGACATTTAAATTTATTGTTATAAATTTATTACATATGAATAGTGAAAATTTCGACGATGTTTCTTTTGAAATTTTAAATGTGGATACAGACAGAGGCGCATTTACAATTAGAACATGGTGTTCAACTTTTAAAAACCCGATATCTTCATATAATCCTTTAATTTTTAGTCTTTGCAATCTTGATCCGCAAATAGATTTAAATGTTCAAATAGGAAGAATGTGTTTGGGATATATAAAAGAAGTCTTAATAAGAGAAAGTGGTAATTATGATGGTTTGGTTGAAATTATGAAAACTAAATTAAATACACCTGTTACTTTATCAACAAAACTTCTTTCTTTTAATGTCGATAAGAAAAATATAAAATTTTTATAAAATGAATTTATTAAACATTTTTTATTATTTGTGTTTAAGTTTAAGCGTTTCTTATATGTATAGTTTTTCAGATATTTTTAAACATATAAGAAATAAAATTTCTTTTATACCGTATATAAAAAGACCGTTATCTTGTCCAGAATGTGCTTCTTTTTGGTTTGGGTTATTAGTTTCTTTTTTATATAATCCAATAGTATTAGATTATAATTTTTTAATCATTACTAACATTTTTTGTGGATTAATAACACACCTATTTGCATCTTTTCTTTATAAGAAAATTGCAAATCAAAATAATATAGAATTCTTAAATTAAAAAACATATGACACTTAATGAAATAATACAAGCTCAAAATTTACCTGAAGTTTTTTTGTCTTATATAAGAGAAAATGAAGATTTTAAAAATATTTCAAAAAAACAAATTCAAGAGATTGCACTTGATATAGAAAGTGCTTCAGTTAATCCAAATTGCACATGTATCGGTAAAGTTAAAAAATATGTTATAAATAATACTGCAAATATCGGTAATTTAATATACAATTATATTAATGAGCATGAAGACATAAAAGAACTAGTTGAAAATCTTTTTAAAACTTTAGGTTCGCAATCAATAGTGGGTAAAGTGGCAACAACTAATATTAAAGATTGGGGTAGTTTTATAAAAAATTTAAATGATAGTGGATATCATTATAATCACATATCAACATCTGTTTTAGGAGACATAGTTTATGTCTTTTTTGCATAATTAAATTTTATTTTTTACTATAAGTATTAATAGTAAACCAAATGGCAACTATTAATGTCTATAAAAATACGGAAATTGATTGGAAAAAAGTTGATTTTAATTTAAAAGGAGATCAATTTAAGATCAAATCATATCCACTTATTTTCGATTCGGGTATAAAATTTAATTATTTTGATTTTTTACAAAATATAAACGATTTTAGTATAAATAATGATAGTTTTAATATTTTATCAAATTTAAGTAAAAATACAGATATTTTTGATGAAAATCAATTTCCTGATAATATATATGATTATCAACAAATCGATACACCGATAACAGATTTAAGCGGTAATCTTTTTAAAAAAGATGACAATGATTTTTTGATTAGTTTTAATTCACTTTTTAATTTAAACGTAAATGATAGTCTGAGTTTTATTTTTGAAAATAACAAAGTATTAGTAAAAGATTATAAAAATTTATACTTAACATTAACTTTAATTAATGGTATAAGTAGTGTCAAGTTTTTGCCACAAACTATACCATTTAATGAGAATATTCAATATTTTGATTATTTTTTAGGTGATGATTCAATTGTTTTATTTGTAAACAATACGAATTATTCTTATGTTTTATCAAAAACAAATAACAAAATCACAGTAACACCTTATTCTAATGATTTATCAAATTCTATTTTTTCTTTTGTTTCGTATACAAGACAACAAAAACAATATAATGATATAAAAGATAGCTTTTTGGTAACATATGATGCAAACCCTCTTCTAAATCAAAAAAAACTGAGTATAGCTCAAAAAGATTCTTTACTACAAAATTATCTTGGTATTTTTTCAATTAAAAATTATACTATTGCTACAGATTCAGCAACATTTGAATTAGATATTTCTTCTTTAAAGAATTACCAAACTGTAAGTTATACATTTGATTCAAATAATATAAATCGTATTTATAAAAAAATATTTACAGGATCAAATCAATCAAAAGGGTATGATTTGATCCATCTTGGATATCAAACTAATTCTGTTTCCATAAAATTTGAATCTGGTTTATATACCAAATTTTATTTTACACCAACAGTAACATCAATTGATTTAAATAATTCTAAATTATTAGAAAGTGGCGCAATAGGATCTTTTCATCCTTTAATATCTGATAGAATTTATACAAAAACAAAAAATAAACTTGATGAAAATCCAAATTTAAAAATACATGAACAAACATATCAGTATCTTTGTTCGTGGTTTAATGGTCAAGCTTGGTACGATAGATATTATAATTCAGCTTATTATTCTTTAGATTCTGCGCTTTCTGCAACAAGCATAGTTTATAATCAAAAATTTGATCCAACGCAAAATTTTACATTTGATGTACCGTCGAAAATGTTATTACAACCGGCAGTTGAATATGAATATTATAGAGTTGGTAAAAAAGATATAAAGAATTTTATAAATCTTTTTAATTATAAAGATAATAATGGCATAATAGAAAATACACTTGTTCTTAGTATTACAAATTGGACATCCGGTACGCTAATAGATGAATCGACTTATCAGAATAATGGAATATCTTATTTTACAGATGTAACATCTTTTAATGGAACCGAATGGAAGATGGATGGTACAAATTATGCAATTTTCCCCGCAAACAAAAGCATATTACCTGAAGATAACCTAACAGTATCATTATGGTTAAATGTATCAGATTGGAAAAATATTACCGGTACACAAATATTTGGAAATTATTACGATAGTGGTTTTGGATTAATAAACGAATCTAGTTTTATTGCACCGTTTATAACTATATTTGAAAACAATAATAATGTTTTATATAATTTTAATTATAGGTTTTCACAAATATCAAAAAGAGCAATTCTAGATTCAAGATCTAAAATAAATTTTATACAAAGATTAAAAGATTATTCATATTGGATTTTTGATTATGTTAATTTAATTGCTCGTTATTATTCAGCTGATGATAATTTTGTTATCAGTGTACCACTATCAATTAGTAATATTTCTCAAGTGGAAATAGATTCACAAAATAAAATATATGTTTACGATAACATAAACAAATCATATATGATTTTTTATTTTGTAGATAATGATATCGTAACAGATTACGGTGTCGTAGAAAATACCACAAATAGAATAGAAATAGATTTAAATGATAATATAATACATATTATAGGAAATGCTTCTGTAATTGATAATGATAATGTTTTATGGGAAGCAATAGGACAAAACGTTTATTTTGCACCCGATCCTAATAATAGAAACAACAAAACTTTATATGGTATCTTTGGAAATGTTAACCAGATTACATGTGATATATACAATAATATATGGATATTTTTTGATGATATTAAATTTTCAAAAATAGATACTGATAGAAATATTGTATTCACACAACAGTTTAGTAAAACACCAGTAAAGATTATTTCTGATTGTCCTACACCACCGCCATTGATTATAGAAACAAACTATGATTTAATTGAAGATTTACCGTTTTTATCAACGACAGATTATCAATATATTTTAGATAATAGATATGAAGAAATATTAGTTGATTATCCGCCAAAAAGATATGCTATACAATCGCTGACACCATATCAAAGAAAAAGAAGAGCAAACTTTGTTTCTTCTCCCGTTTCTACATTTTCAAGTTCTTGTGGTGGTAGAGGTACACCCGGAGAAGATCAATTGGTTTTAATTGATGAAGTTGATAACATGGCATATGTTTTTAACCAATTAGGTGAACCGTTGTTTAAAATTGATTTAAACAATTTGGTTGGTCCTTCAAAAACAGCATCAATTGCAACAGATGGTGATTTTACCGGATATCAATATTTAAGAAAATATCAAAATAAAAAGGGTATACTTTCTTGGAATTTAAATATAAAAAATGGGTTAAAAACAGATTATATAAATATACCATTTGATGTTTCAAATTTACCAAAAGGATGGCACAATTTTACAATGGTTTTTGACCAAAAAAACAGATCAGTTTCTTGTTATATCGATTCTCAAATTGTCGGTTCATATACAGGATATACTTTAGATAAGCATACTATTATATATCCTTACGCTTCATCATTATTAATAGGAACAGCAACAGTTAAATATAACATATTAAATAATATTCTAAACGTATATAATGGCTATAATTTTATAGGTTCTATATCAGAATTGAAAATGTATAATATAGCACTAAATAACGATGAGATAAAACAAATTTATCTTTCATCCAATCTTATACCAGAAATTAATCCCTTAAATTGGAATATGCAAGTAGGAACTAGAAATTATATCGAACAAATCAAACACTGGTTTAAGTTTCAGTTACCAAGCAATAAAAGTAAATATTTTAATATAAATTTACATAATTTGAAGGTGAACGATGATCTAAAAATAAATATAGAGAATGCAATAAAAAATATTATTAAGAAAATTTCACCCGCTTATACGGATTTATATAAAATAAATTGGAAATAAAATGATAAACTTTCAAAAAATAGATACAACTTGTTCAAATGTTGACTTGATAGATGAAAATAAATGTATTTCATCATCTAGAACCGTCATGATGAATAATTTTTTGAATATTGGAAATAAAATAAATAGTATAAAATCCAAATTGAATAATTATGATAATTTATATTCAGTTTTTCAATCTATTAGTTCTAACTATTTAATAGCAGCATATAATATAAAAACTATAAATAATAAAACCTCATCACCAATATCAACAGTGAAAGCATTGAGTGCAGATTGGTTAAAACCAATCACTCTTTTTTATCCACAGTTTCAAGATATAGATTATTGGCAGAGTATACAAAATTCTGATATACAAACACTTTTATTAAAATGGTTAACTCAAAATTTTGATCCACAAAATTATCAAAATAATCAAACTGTTAAAATTTATGTAATGACCACACAAACAGTAAGTTTTAACTTTGTATTTTCAAGAAGTTACAATGAATCATGTGGACCAAATGTTAGTGGTAATAACACAGTTGCATGTGCACCATGCCCCGATAACAGACCTTTTCAACAATGTAATATAACAGGACTTGGTTGTAGAAATGCATGGTCTTATTGTGTTCCAACAACCGCACCTCTTACTAAAACATATAAGTGTACTGGTGCTGGTGGTAGAATTTTATCAGTCACATTACCCACTATTCCTTTTAAAGATAAACATTTTGCAAATACATTTTTTTATAATTTTAAGTTATATAATGATTCACAAGGTGATATATATTGGGAGGCCGTATCATGACAGATAATGAATTAGAACAGGCAATTAATGATCTTAGTCTTGGTATATCCTTTATCCACGATTATGATCAAATAAACGATCTTTATCAAATTAATAGTAATTATTCTGGTTTAAATACAATTATAGAACAATTGCAAAATATGGTTGATTCTAAATATCAATCTATGATAGATTATTATAATCTATATATTAGTGACATAACAGATGCTATAACAATTTATCAAAATGCTAGTAGTGATTGGGCAAATTTTTATACAATAGTTCAAAGTAATAGTGCAAATTGGTTACAACCTTTAACTTTGATATACCCAAAAATAAACAATTCTCCTTTTGTTAATTCATACATATCAGAAATTGAAAATTGGTTAAATGCGAAATTTCCAATAATTGATCAAAATACGAATGAATTGTTGTTTGTCGAAAACCAACAAGCAATTGTAAGTTGTTATTTGTCTTATAGTGAACCAAAAACAATAATAAATCAATATTTGATGGATCAAACAATTTGTGTAACATCTCAACCTACAATTTGTATTGATTGTACTACAAATTTCGGAGGATTAGTTGGGTGCCACCAAGGACTTTTTAATTGTACTTATAATTCAGGTTGTCCATCTTGTGCTCCTACGCATTGTGGATTTTCATCTCCACCGTTTATACCAATAACAAGCGATGGGTTAGAAGCGTATGCAAGAATAGAAGCATATGTAAAATTAACTTATCAAGATATACACGAAGATAACAATATAAAAACTTTATCTTTCTTAGTACAAAACTGTAAATGGAAATTTAATAATTATATAACAGTATGACATGCCAAATACCAATATTAGAAATAAATAAAGAAGATTGTCTGGGTGATTCTTTGGCTAAACACAATTACAATATGATGTTATTAGACACAAAGATTTGTAATCTAATGTCATTTTATTTTAATAGTGTGGTTAATTTTGATTTTGTATATAATCAATTAAAAAATATACATGATATTTATGAACAACCAATTCTTTCTAATTTTTTTGATAATGTTTTATTAGACCAATATTCCATAGCGGCAACAACTGTTAACCAATTAAGTGCTTTTTGGGAAAGAAATACTTTTTCTGTTGTTTATCCAATTAATGGTCATATCGTGGAAGGAGCTACAAATAATAGAGTAAACGTAATATCATCATTAAAAAATGATAATCAAAGTATTATAAATCTAATAGATAGAAATCTTAAAAATTTGGCAAAAAGTTATATTACTACAAATTTTAATCCAGCATATTATAAAGAAAACACAGTAATAAACATTATTTTTTCTATTTTTAATATTACTCCAACAACAAGCGATAGTAGTCCAAATTCACCATTAATAAGTTCTACCATTTCCGATTCTTTTACATATTTAAATAGAAAAATGTATGCATCTTTTACAAGAAGTAATATATATTTAACAAGAAATGTTATTTTGGGTTTCATAAACCAAAATAATAGTTGGAATTTTGTGGGTAGTTTGATATGATATATCAATATGTATGCTCTTTTTAATAAAAATACAAAAGAATTTATAGGTTATAGTGAAAAAACAATTCCTGAAGATTTTTTAAAAACTGTTTCTTTTAAAGAAATACCAGATGATAAAACCGATTTTAGCAAATGGGCATGGTCGGGAAACTATGATGATGGTAAAATGATAAGTTTGGTTCCACAAGAAGATCAAACTGATGATATTTTTCTTTTTCAAAAAATATACAACGAATACCCTATCGATTTACAGATTGTAATAATGATGGACCAACTAAGGTATATTGCGGATAAATTGAATTGCACATCTGAAGAATTTAAAAAAATGTCAAATTTAATCTTAAAAGTTGTTGAAAAAACAAAAAATTGAAGTAAATTTATTCAATGACAAAAAAAGATCCAGATCTGATGTTTAGATATGCAAGAGGATTAGGTGATGCAGTAGCATGTTTTTTACACTCCAGATATATTGGGTGGTTAACACATTTTATTACCGGAACAGATAAACCTTGTCAGATGTGTTCGATCAGAAGACATGCACTGAATGTTATTTTTCCTATTCCTTTTTGGCGATTATTTTTTAAAGACGAAAAAGAAGCATTTGGTGATATGGTTAAGAACCATAAAGAAAACAATCAGGAAATAGAATTTGACGAGAAAACAAATTCCATAGTTAAATATAATGTTTTAGAAGAAGAAAAAAAACATTTCAATTTTTTTGATTCAAATAAAGAAAATTATCTTCTTGTGAATGACAGTGAAACAGAAAGAGATAATATTCTAATCAAAGTACAGGTTTTTAGAAAGAAAATATAAAATATGGAAATTGAAATAATTAAAAGACAAATTAATGATCCTCTGGATTCTTCCAGAAATTTTGCAATACAGCTTAATAAAGCCGTTTCTGTCATAAAGATGCTACATTGGTATGTTTGTGATCATAATATTCATGTAATTTTGGGAGATCTTTATGATGATCTAACCGATCTTTTTGATAAACTTCAAGAAGAAATAATTGGCACATCAAAAGAATATAATGAAAATTTTCCACTTTTTAACTCAACTTTATTTCAATTAGAAAATATTGACGATTATCGTGACAATGAAACAATAATGTCATATTATAAAAAAACAGTTGATGATATTAAGACGATATTGACTTCAATAGAATTTAATGGTTACATAGCAAATGTAAAATCCGGTTTAAACAATACGAAAGAAGATATTCTTTCAAGGATAAACAAAGCAAACTATCTACTCTCAATGGTAAAAATTTAATTATGGCAACGAATAATACAAAAACAAAGAAGAAAAGCACAAAGAAAAAAGCAGAAAAAATCTTTATACAGATTGCATCTTATAGAGATCCACAATTACCTTTTACCATAAAGGATTGTTTGGATAATGCAAAAAATCCGGAAAATCTTGTATTCTGTATTGCTTGGCAATATGATGAAACTGAAAATCTTGATGGGTATAAAAACGATCCAAGATTTAAAATTATAGAAATACCATATCTTGAAAGTAAGGGTGCATGCTGGGCTAGAAATGAAATTCAACAAAGATATGATGGTGAAGAATATACATTGCAGTTAGACAGTCATCATAGGTTTGTTAAAGATTGGGATTACGAGCTTATAAAAATGGTCAAGGATCTTCAGAAGAAAGGTCATAAAAAACCATTAATTACCGGTTATATTCCTAGTTTTGATCCCGATAATGATCCAGCAGCTAGAATAGATGAACCTTGGAAAATGAATTTTGACAGGTTCATTCCAGAAGGTGCTGTTTTCTTCTTACCGGCTACGATTGATAACTGGAGAGAACTTAATGAACCAATTCCTGCAAGGTTTTATTCGGCACATTTTTGTTTCACTTTGGGACAGTTCTGTAAAGAAGTCCCACATGATCCCGAATATTATTTTCATGGAGAAGAAATTTCAATCGCAGTAAGAGCCTTTACTTGGGGTTACGATTTATTTCATTCTCATAAAGTCATAGCTTGGCATGAGTATACAAGAAAAGGCAGACCAAAGCAATGGGATGACGATAAGATTTGGGTACAAAGAAACAATGCATGCCATTTAAAGAACAGAAAACTGTTTGAGATGGACGGTGAAAAGAGAGATATTGATTTTGGCATTTATGGATTTGGTACAGTGAGAACTTTGGAACAATATGAAGCATACTCAGGTCTTTGTTTTAAGAAAAGAGCAGTTCAGAGATTTACTCTTGACAATAACATAGCACCGAATCCTGTTATTGAAGATCCTGTTGAGTACGAAAATTCATTCTTGAAAATATTTAAACATTGTATTGACATTGGTTATGAACAGGTTAAGTCAAAAGACTATGACTTCTGGTGTGTTGCTTTCCACAATGAAAAAGATGAAACAGTATTTAGAAAAGATGCAGATCCTGAAGAAATTGCAAGGATGTTTGCTGATCCAGATGGATATTGTAAGGTTTGGAGGGAATTCCAATGTGAAAAGCCACCCAAATATTGGGTCGTGTGGCCTCATTCTGCATCTAATGGGTGGGAAGAAAGAATTGTCGGTTATTTAAGTTAATAAATTTATGAAAAAAATTAATCTAATATGGCAAACAACTAATGGTGGTCAAACTGATTTTGAGTTTGAATATATAACCGAAATATTATTCAAAGATATTGAACATGATCGTTATTTCGATAATGGTAAATATCAAACGATTCTTGATAATTCAGTCATTATATATTCAAATGATGACATCAATATTTCAGATTCATTTAAAGAATATTTAAAAAAATTTGATGATAATGGTTATACGTATTATCTTCTTCATCTTTCAGATGAACAATTAAGACATAATTGTTCTTATTATGAGAAAGCAAAACATGTATTTAGAGGATATTTTAACCCAAATATTAAATCAGATAATGTTACATATATTCCTGTTGGTGTTAAATCTGGATTTGTTAATAAAAATGAAAATTTCGATTTAAATCAAAAGAAATTTAATTTTTCTTTTATAGGTCAATTTAAAAGATTAGATAGAATGGAAGTTTTAGAATTTTTAAAAGAGAGAGATGATTCTTTCTTTTATGGTATACATAACTGGGATTGTCCAACATCTTTGTCACCAAGAAGATGTTCAGACATCTATAAGAAAACAAAATTCACACCATGTCCACGTGGATGGGCACACCCCGATAGCTTCAGAATCATGGAAACTTTAGAATGGGGTTGCGTTCCTATCATTAAAAAGTATGATAATTATGATTATTTCGACAAAGTTTGGGGTAATGCACCTATCATCAAAATAGAAAACTGGAATCAACTTGAATATTATGCAAGTTTATCACCTGAAGAATATAATGATATCGCTATCAGTGTCAAAGAGTGGTATGATGATTTTAAGAAGTCTTTGAATCAAAAAATAAAAGATATTGTTTCGATAAAAGAAGAAGAAATATCTGTTAGTGTTGAAACACAAGCTAATGTTGAAATTGAAATTGAAACAAAAGAAGAAAATGATCAACCGTTATATGATGAAGACGAAGATGATTTTTCAATTTGTATAACTACTTTTTCAAAAAGATTTGATTATTTAAAAAATTTAATAGAACAAATAAGATCTTTTACAGAAAAAGATATATTAATATTAGTAAATGGTGATTATAAATCTCCTTTTCAGAATGAATATAGGAAAAAAGTTTTAGAGTTATGTTATAATTTTGATAATATATTTCCTATTTTCTTCCCACAACAAAGAGGTTTGGCTAAAATGTGGAATACAGGAATAATACATAGCAAAACAAATTGGAATTTAGTTTTAAACGACGATTTAACTATAGAATCTAATAACTTATTTGAAGTAGTATCGCAATATATAAAGAAGCAACCAGATCTTTATAGAATAAACAGATCTTATTCACATTTCCTCATAAATAAACAAATAATAGATGAAATTAATTACTTTGATGAAAGGCTTCTTGGTTTTGGAGAGGAAGATGGAGATATTGCATATAGATATTTTGAAAAATATAATAAAGATGTACCCGAATTAAATGTACAAAATGTCAATAATCTTGTTATTAACATAAGAGATGAAAAAATAAAACCCGGAATAGGCAAATATACGAAATTTAATCGGGATTTCGCATTAGATGGAGAAAATCCGAAATATGTTCATGATAGTAGTGGAATATGTGGTTTATTTGGAGCACCAATGAAAAAAGTTATTCAGGATGAAAAACAATATCCATATGAACCTTTTTTCCAAACGTATAAAAAAAAAATTTAACTGATAAAAAAAAGAATGTAGATCCAAATAAAGTAATGATACATTTTATAACACCATTGTATCGGTATAATTATGTACCTATTATTTACTCTACAATAAAAAATCAAGTTACCGATTTCAATTGGCATTTAATAGAAGGTAGTAAAAAAACTGGAGATTATGATCTTACAGATATTCTTTTAGATGAAAGAATTATCTATCATAAAATAAAAACAAATTATGCTTGGGGTCACGAACAAAGAAACTATTTTATAACAGATATCATGGCAAATGATAACGATTGGTGTTATTTTTTAGATGATGACAATATCGTTACTCATGATCTCATATTAACTTTTAATGAAGAAAAAAACACTGATACAGACTTAGTTTTATTTTCTCAAAAAAAAGGTCTTACTGAACAAATAAGACTTTACGGTGAAGATTACAGATTACAATTAGGACATGCTGATATTGGTTCTTTTATGATAAGATGGAGAATAATGAAAAACACTATAATCCCATATATTGATCACAGAAACGCAGACGGTCATTATGCTGATCAATTAAGAGCAATGAAAGATAAAAAAGGATATAATTATAAATACATAATAGATCGTTATACGAGATATAATGCTCTTGGTTTAGAAATAACATGAAAAATATAAAATTAGAATGTTGGTGGACAGATTCTTATAGTTTAAATCAAAGATTCAGAAATCAATTTTTAAATGATTTTAACCATGATGGTTTTAATTTAGTAACAGAAAATCCAGATTTTACGATTATTTTTGGTAAAACTGATTGGACTAAAATTCAAACACCAAAGGAAAGAACTTTCTTTTTTACACAGGAACCATTATGGTCACCAAATGAAAATAGAGATATATTACATAAATATTGTTCAAAAGTTTTTATAGCAGATAAAAGAATGTATCCAAATTCTCCTGAATATATCGAAGGGATGGTCCCTATGTTTTACGGTGGTTCTGGTGAAAATGATAATAGAAATGAATTTAGTTGGAACATTGATATCATTGATAGAAGTTTTGAAAAAAGTAAAAATATTTCTTATATTGTAAGAAAAGATTATTCTTCTCATTATGATAATCTAGAAGTTCCTAATATTTTTAAAATAAACAATAAAAAAAGAACGGACCTTGGAATAGATTTATGTGAATATGATTTTGTTGATATTTATGGTCTTTTTTGGGAACCAAATGGGAAAAATATTATAGGTGAAATTTGGAATAAACATGTAGCATTAAATAACTATAAGTTTTCAATATGTTCTGAAAATTGTATACAGAAAAATTATTTAAGTGAGAAATTTTGGGATGTTATTTTAACCGATACTGTTCCTATATATCTCGGTTGTGAAAATATAAAAGATTATATACCAGAAGAATGCTTTCTTTATTTAAACAATAAATCTATTTCTGAAATGGTAGATTTCATATCTGAAATAAATAAAAATGCAGATTCTCTATATGAAAAATATAAAAAACCCATAAAGGATTTAAAAAATGAATTTTTAACTAATTATAAATATAACCTTTGGGAGAAAATTAAAAAGGAAATAAATGAAAATTAAAATAGTAACAGCTATATTTTCAAATCTTTTTGGTACAGATTTGGGAGGCAGAATGAATAGAGGCGGACATTATAGGCATTCTTTAAAATCTTTGCTTAAAATGTCCGATGCTGATTTTGTTTGTTATACAAAGGAGGATGAAATAGAAGATCTTAAACATTTCTTTTACGAAGAACATAATTTTACCGAAGATAAAATAAAATTTAAACTTTATGATCTTTATAATTTTGAATTTTCAGAAAAAATAAAAAAAATAAAAAACATAGATGAAGTAAAAAAATCAGATAGGTGTTCTGAAATACAATATTCTAAATTCATATGGTGTATGGAAGAATGCAAAGATGAATCATACGATTATGTTTTTTGGTTTGATGCTGGTCTTTCACATTGTGGTATTATACCTCCAAAATACAGACCTTTTACCACTGGTTATTGGGAAACATATTACGAATCCACAATATTCGATAATAAATTTATCAATAATATGGCAAAATATTCTGATGATGGACTTGTAATATGTCTAAAAGAGAATCAAAAAAACTTTTGGATGGGAACGGTCCCTTCATCTTATTATAAAGATTATGATAACGTATTTCATATAATTGGTGGATTTTTTGGTGGCAAAATTGATCAAATGAAAAAATACTGTAATTTATTCTTTGACTATTTAAATAAATTATTGGATAATGAAACTGTTCTTTACGCTGAAGAAAATATAATGACCGTGATATATTTCAATCATAATTATTTATTCAAACCAAAATATTTTGAAATTTGGTGGCATGAAGGCTTAAGCATTGAAGGTTTGGATATGATAGAATACACAAAAATAAATAAAAGTTTTTATAAAGTATTGGAGGAATTCGCATGAGATTATCAATTAACATGAAATTTTGGCATGATGGTCAAGAAGATTCAACAAGAGTTAGAAATGTAAATTTCGCTTGGAAAGAATTAAAAAAATTAAATTCTTTTTTACTTGAAAATGGGATTAATTCTTTTGTAAAACTTTATGATTTTTCTCCGGAAAAAGTTATAGATGAAGCTATTCATATTTCATATCCACTGGGTGTATATAAAAAAGCAGAAAAAACAAATATTATTTTAAAAGAAAACGCAAACTCTGATTTTTTTATGATGATTGATTGTGATGCTTTTTTTGATAAAAGTGATTATAATAATTTCTTGAATCTTATAAAAAGTTTAGAAAAAGGAAATGTTATAACTTTTGATTTAGCTAAACTTGATCATACACTAATAGATCAATATTTGGCAAATGATGAATTTATATTAGATAAAGCCGATTGGTCTTATGCATATTCCGGTAATAGAAAAAACGGCCCATTTGGTAATGGTCATGTTGGTGGATTAGGTGGCGTTTATATTTGCGATACTTATTTATTGTTGGATATTGGTGGGTTTAATGAAAAATATGTAGGTTGGGGTGGTGAAGATGGTGATATGATGGATAGAATATTTTCTTATAATGGTGTTAAAAAAATAAAACCGACAAGTAATTTTGCAGCTTTTCACTTGCCACACTTTAGCGATTACAATAGCAAGCTTTACTCTCAAAGATTTGAGGAATAAAACTCTTGAATAAATAAAAAATTTATTAAATAAAGTATGCCATTTAGCACAGGATATTTTAAACAACAAACAAAAGAATATATTTTAGAAAATTACAATAAGAATTGTAAAATTTTAGATATTAGTGCTGGATGCGGAACATACTCGGATTTATTAAAACCAGAAGGTTACGAAAATATTGATGGTGTAGAAGTTTTCTATGATTATGTTACTAAATTTAACTTAAAAGAAAAATATAAAAATTTATATATTGGCGATATAAATTCTTTAAATATAGATTTCAATCAATATGATCTTATAATATTAGGTGATGTGTTAGAACATACATCTGTTTTCGATGCACAAACATTATTATCAAAAATTAATAAAAATGTTATAATTGGTGTACCTTTCTTACCATCACAAACCACACAATTTGATAATATACACGAAACACACCAGCAAGAAGATTTAACATTTAGTAATTTCTTTGAACGTTATGGAGAATATTATCCATTGTGTTTAAGACACAATTATTGTATTTTCATAAAAGAAAAACCTGAAAAATTAACAATAAATATTGAAATTAATGAACACCCATTACCTGATATTTTTATAAAGGAAATTGAAAATAAATTTCCTGAATTTACTATGAAAGATATAGAAAAAGCATCAAAAACACAAGTAACAAAACTTGAAAAGAATAAAGTAACGATTGTTACTGGATTATGGAACATGGGAAGAGGTGATATAAACGAATCATTCAAGCGTAGCTATAGTGATTATTTGGACAAGATGGCACTTTTGTTAGCAACAGATGTTCCAATGTATATCTTCATTGATAAAGCTGACGAAGAGTTTATATGGAAACATAGAAAGAAGGAAAACACTGTTCTTAACTTCATGAGTCTGGATGACATGAAAGAATGGTTTGAGTTTACAGATAAAGTAAATGAAATAAGAAAAGACGAGAAATGGTTATCACAGGCAAGTTGGTTAAGAGAATCACCACAGGCTACATTAGAAGGTTATAATCCAGTGGTAATGAGTAAAATGTTTATGGTAAACAACGTTACCATATGGAACCCATTTGAAAGCGAATATTTTTTCTGGATAGATGCCGGTATAGCAAATACGGTTCATTATGGTTATTTCACACATGATAAGGTTTTTAATAACCTTCCTGATTTCATTGATGCGAATAATGAATTTGTTTTCTTGACATATCCATATGTGGGCGGTGGAGAAATACATGGATTTGAAAGAGGTGCTATTGCAAATTATGCCAATACAGACTATGTGAAATATGTTTGTCGAGGAGGTTTCTTTGGTGGCAAGAAAGAGAGAATAAATGAAATCAATTCACATTACTATAGACATTTAAAGAATAGTTTATCGGAAGGATACATGGGTACAGAAGAAAGTATCTTTAGTATAATACTTTATAATAATCCCGAATTAGTAACACAGTATCTTATAGAAGACAACGGTTTAATATGGCCTTTCTTTGAGGACTTAAAAGATAAAAATTATAAGAAAAACATAATATCACTTGTTAATAAGATGGATATTAAAAATGCAGCTTTATATGTATTAACATATAATTCTCCAGAACAATTTTCAAAACTTTGTCAGTCATTTGAACAATATGATAAAAACTTCTTAAATAAACCAAAGAAGTTTTTGATTGATAATTCCACAGATTCAAAAACATATGATGATTATAAAAAGTTATGTGAAAAATATGATTTTACTCATTTAAAGATGAAAGAAAATCTTGGTATATGTGGTGGTCGCCAATATATATCTGAACATGCAGATGAAAATAATTTTGATTATCATTTCTTTTTTGAAGATGATATGTTCTTTTATCTCGGTGAAGATAACTTCTGTAAAAATGGTTTCATGAGAAAGGTTGATAACCTTTATGATAAAGTCATGAATATCATTTGGAATGAAAAATTTGATTATCTTAAATGGAACTTTACAGAGTTCTTCGGTGATAATTCCAGACAATGGGCTTGGCATAATGTACCGCAAGATATAAGAGAAAAGTTCTTTCCAGAAAGACCTAATAAGACAAGTGATGACACAAACAAAGCACCGTTCTTAAAATATAAAAACATTAAATCGTTTAATGGTTTACCTTATGCAACTGGTGAAATATACTACTGTAATTGGCCTCAAGTCGTATCCAGAGAAGGAAACAAAAAGATGTTTTTAGAAACAAAATGGGCATATCCATATGAGCAAACATGGATGTCTTATATCTATCAAGAAACATTAAAAGATAAAATTGTAACTGCAATATTACTTGCTACTCCAACTGAACACAACAGGTTTTTCCATTATACACCACAGGAAAGAAAAGAAAGTTAATTTTTAAATAATCCAAAGTTATTACCGTATATATCGGTTTTCCATTCTGTTAATGTTCCTTTATTTACCAAGAGTGTTTCTATTCTCTTATTATAAGATGATGTGGCTATTTCTTTTCTGAGTGTCAATGGATAATTTTTATTATCATTCCATTCATTATTATAATCAACATTCCAGAAATTAAAATTATCATTTTGTAAAGATAAACCAATATTATTGTATAAATCAGATTCAAAATTTGACATATATGGTGTCATTTTTTGATTTTGAACCGTATCTCTGATTTTACCAGCCATTGATGATGATGTAAATGGTTCATAAATCCATCTATTATCAATATCAGATATAACAACCGGTGAAATTTGATCTTTTTTAGTCAATCCTCTGTTTCTTGGTCCATATTTATTAATATCCAAAAATAATCTTTCTGCACTTATTGAATTTACATAAGATAAAGAATTTGGATCAAGATTAATACTATATCCTTTTCCTCTATAAAAAGAAACACCTAATTTATCTGGTGTCATATAAAAATTTATTTTATTTTTAGACACCATATTTGATGGGAAATCAACAGTTGCAACTGAAGGATAATGTACGTTTTCCAAATTCATGTACGGTTCTGATACGGACAGAACAACACCAGATGTAAAAATATAATAGGATTCGCTACAAGAATTTAAATAATATAAATTTTCATTATATATAAAACTTGGATTTCTTAAATATAAATTATAAAGGGCTGGACTAAATTGTGAATAACTTTCAAGAACAATATCACTAGGTTCGTAAGTGTAATCTGTTATCAAATCTAATAAATTGTTAGTCTGTAATGCAAAAGATAAATTTGAAAAATCTTCACTCACAATTAGTTTATTCCATTGTTGAGATGTTAAATGTACATTGAACGAAACAGGTTGTATCCAATTTAAATTTTTATTGCCTCTGCTTGTATATTCAAAAAAACCACCATTTGATAGTTTCATATCAGAAACTACAGGTTGATGAACAGGAACATAACCATTTAAAAATCTTATTTGACCACCAAAGTATAGTGTCTTTTTAACAAAATCTGTTTCATCCTTTGCATACATTTTACCCCAATAAGGTTTTGCGCCATATGAATCACCTATGGCAGAAAGAGAAAATGAATTTGTATCATAATCCCAACCGTTTAATTTTTTATTAATTGTAAAAGATATTGCATTTACCGAAAAGTTATTATTATTTTGTGTTGTATAATTTGCAGATGATTGATGATTATAAACAATATAATCACCGGGATTTAAAATCATATCAGTGGGTTCATTTGACGAAACCCATACACCTCCTGCGGTTTTTATAGCTTTACACCATGTGGGTACGGCTGGGAAACAACCAATTAATCTTAATGAAATATATTGATTCAAAGAATATTCATCAAAATCGGTCATTGATGATAATTTTTGTAAATCGTAATAATGACCATCGGAAGCCATCTGTTCCATGACTTGATTATCAGGCGAGAATAAACCGATATCCATACATGTTATTTCAACACCTTTATCTTTTAATGTTTTTGCATATGGAACAGCTTTATCTATATTAACCGTTTCTTGACCATCACTTATTATTACTATTTTCTTTGCTGCATTTTTTCTTGGACAATTTAATTCTAAAGTAACTCCGTTACTGTCTCTAAGTGCAACACCGCTATTATCTATTATTTGAGTTGATACGTTATTACAAAGTGCTGTTACGTCATTCTCGTCACATATATTATCATATGGTTTATTGTTAAATAGAACATCGTTTGCTGAATTTAATGCTGAATAAATATCAGTTAAAAATGCAGGATAATCAGCAACAGCATTTCTATATGGTTGTATACTTGCAATATTTTGTAAAATTAAACCTAAAGAATTATTTAGATAATTTTTAACTTCTGGTTTAAAGGCAAAAGAAATTAAAGATAACTTAACATCAGCGTTGTTACTTAAAATTTTAGAACATAAATCAGATGCTATGTTTTTGATAAAATCAACAGATCTTGTTTCTGTTCTACTATGATCTAGGAGAACAACCAAATCTGTTTGGTTTGTATATCCTTTTGGACAATTAACTGTTATTTGTTTATATGGATAATTTACAAGAAGATATGGAACAACCGCAGCATTTGAACTTGTCTTTCTAAGATTGGTTCTTGAATAGGTATATCTTCTTCCGGTCTTTAATATCATGGGCTGACCATCACCAGTTTGCCATTTACCTGTTCCGAAACCAACTTCCTGATCTAATGTTCCATCTAATTTATAGAAAGCAAATTGTGGACTATTAAAAGCATTGAAGTTTCTTGTATCAACCCAAGTTTTAAGATTTAAGTTTGAACCTACACCTTGAGGATCTGCGAAAAGATAATCCATTATACCATTATAATCACTAGGTGAATTACCTTGGCAACCTATTGGTGAATAATAAACTGATCTACACGTGCAAGGATTTTTGGTTAATGGGAAATCCTCTGCCCCGTTTAAAGGATTATTGTTCAAATAATCTTGGTTTTCATAAAAATCATGAGGGAATGTTTTACCAAATGGACAACCGGCAGCATGTTGTTTAAATGAGAAAACTTCATCTGCTGGCGTGTCTCTGTCCATCCAAACAAACGATACTTTATCACCCGGATTTATTAATAATGAAAGTGATGATAATATTGGTCCATCTATATAATCTGCACAATTAACAGCTGATGTTGAATAAACTTGTATTGCGTTTTTAATAATATCAAGCTGGCTTATATTACCTGTACCTAACCAAGCGGCTTCAATTGCATCGGTTCCGCCTCTTGATTGCATTTTATAGATAACATCGGCAGATTGAAAATCAGTACCTGCAATAGATCCAACCATTGAATGTCTTGGGTCAATTTCATTAAGAGGTATAGGTAAGCAAGTTTCTTGGTTAATTGTAATGGGTATTAGTGATGTGGCTGCATTATATGTTCCCAAAGGCCATATGATATCATTATCACCGGAACCTACATAAATTTCCGTATAATCATATTTGTAAAGGAAAGCACCTTCTACGTCACCATATAGATAATCTGAAAAATCTTTGAAATTTTGCGCACTTGCCTTTTTTATAATGGTGTCACCTTGATCGGAAAAATAACCAGCATATGCCCCAGCAGATAAAAGATTAGTTTGATTTAAATATATGTCAAAGGATGCAGATACTGGAAGGGTACCATTGTAATATTCAGTTAAAACTTTTTGTTTTGTATCCTTATATAAGGAATTAAAAATTTCATTATTATCATCATTTAAGGAATAACCGCTGAACTCAAAAGATTTTGGATCTATATTAAAACCAACAAAAGGATAAATGAAATATCTTTTTTCGCCAGCATTTATATGCAAACTAATCTTATCGTATGATTTCTCTATTCTATCTCCTTGCAACCAAGCACCTTCTATTGTTCCGTTTTTATCGGTAAAAAACAAATCTGAATCAAAATAAGAAGAACCCGTTACGGTTCTGTTTAAAACTAAGTTTGATTGGTTTATCGGTATTGCTTTATAAATGTTACCTATTGTATCAACGTCAGTAATTTTATCACCACTAGGCCAATAAAACCAATTGTTTCCTTGTTGAAATGATAGATTTAAAACAAAATCCGGATTGTTAACTTCTGAATTTTTTACAGCAGTTAGTGCATATACATTTTCAGACAAATATTTTTGATTTGCCGCTATTCTATTATAAAGTTGCGATGACGCAAATCCGGAAACAGCGGATGCTGTAGTTGTAAAACTTTGAACGTATTGATTATAAATGGTAGAAAGCGGTGTTTCCGATACTTTTGGTAAAAATCTTGTTACAAGAAGACCCATTAATTCATCTTCTGATAAATCAGCAAATGGTTCATATGATGCTAGTTTTGTTATATCGACATATTTTGAAACATCAACTGATGGGTCGGAATCAAAATATGTATTAGTATCATAAAGTTCTTCTACTTCTATAAAGAAACCATCATTAACGGCTGATAACTCTGGAAATACGTTTTGTAAAGGTGAAATCGGAACATGAGTATAAGAATATTCTTTTTTTGTAAAATTCTTTAAAACATATTCATATAATATTTTTTCCAAAGCTTGATCGGTTCCGATCATGGATTGTTTGGTATTAGTGTATTTTAATTGCTCTCTTTTAGCGCATATGATCTGTGATATTTCTTTTAATTTTTGAACAATATAAGGTATGATATAGATTAAATCTTCATCCTTTGTATAATCTATATCTGAAAGAAACAGATCTCTTTCATCTTTATTGAAAAGATAGCTAACATCTTTTATTAATTGTATGTATTGATCTCTTGTTGTTTTTTTTAAATTATTCTTATAATTTAAATTACTATTAAAACTGTACCAATTGTTTAGATAAGATAGATATTTCTCTTGTGATGCAACAGCAAAGCTTCCTATGGAATTTGACCAATCCACATAAGACAAAGGCGTTTGTGTTGACAACGATATATCCATTTTAAGAAACTATAAAGTTTATTGGTGTTATTGTTTGTTTATTATATGCATCAAGACAACATTGTGATATACCACCTACATAAAAAGGAAAAGTACCTTTAACTCTGTAACCAGTAGATGATGTATAAGATGTTATTACAATTATTGGTTTATTCATGTTTATCAAAAATACTTACTTGAAAACAACAAATATCCGCAATATATGTATAAGTATTCAATATGATTGTTAATTTTGACGCAAAAGTTGATCAAATTTTAAATGAAGGTATATTTTCAACAGTTGGTTCCTTTCTCAAAGGTGCTCAAAATCCAACATATGTTGGTGAACTAATAGGAAAATTTGCAGAAAACAAGAAGAAAGCTGGAGAAAAAGCAATAGGTAAAGATAATCCACCAAAAGAAGGAGATTATATTCAATATGAAAGTAATACAATTGGTAGAGTTATTAAGGTTTTAAACGGTGGTGCTAACTTTAGTGTTGTATTGGTCGGGATGACACCTCTTTCATCTGACGAATACAAAAAAGTAAATGCTGGTGGTATTTTTTCTAATTTTAATAGAAGAAGTATACTTAAGGCACATGAACAACCAAATAAATCTTTAACAATTTTTGTTAAAACTTTAAAAAACCCAAAATGGCATATCGTTTCTGTTGAAGAAGCAAAAGATTTAAAAGCAAACATGGGTAAACCCAAAAAAGATCAAATTATCCGTGATGCTAAAAATATACCACAGATCACATTTGAAGGAATGGGTGGCGACGGTACAGCTTTTAAAGAGTGGTTTTTCTATAAAGGTGAAATCGAAGAAGGAATGGTTTCAGGTAAAGCACCTGAACCAAAAAGACCACCCAAAGATGGTGATGAACATATTAACACCAAAAAAGATGGAACTGTTAATACTTGGAAATTTAATGGAACAACTTGGATTAGAGAAGCAGACGGTTATGTTGCGAATAAATCACAATCTGATGCAATAACCGCAGCATGGGCTAGAAAAAAATTCGGTTCTCCGTAAATATAAACATGATAAAAGAAAACATCAAAATAAACTATAAGCCGAAAGATCAAACTTTTGGTGAAAGAGAAAGAACACTTAATTTTGAAATTCAAAGATTAATTGAATCTTACAATCAAAAAGGTTATACTGTCGTTGATCACAAGCCAGTAACCAAATCATCAACACACGCAATCGTAGAGTTTGTACTAAACCCAATTAAAAGAATCCGTTGACATTTTTTCTAAAATAAAATATATTATAGATATGGACGAATACTATGATAGCGATTTTGATGAAGAGAAAATGAAGTTTGAGGGTGACGTTAAAAAGATAAAAACCAATCCTGCTGGACCTTATAAGGTTAAAATGGTCTTTAAGGGTGTTAAGTGGGATATCAAGATTGAAAACGTAACACTTGAGATGTTTAAGGTTAGCGCAAAATCAAACGTAAAGGTTGATAAGCAGGAAGTTGAGATACTTAAAAAGTATATCAAGGACGAAGGTTTTGAACTGGCGGCAAAGAAGCACAATCTTTTTTGGTAAAAATATTTGACACTTAGAAATGATATGGTAATATGTTTATAGATGCTTGCAGCAATCCTAAACTTAAAATGGAAAACGGCATCTAGAATAAAAAAAGATACAAACAGCAACAAATACTTTATCGCACACAAAGAACTGTATCTTGAAAGAATTTAGATTCTTGCAGCAATAAAAAAATCCTGATAACGGCTTCATGCCGTAAAAAAGGAATCTAGCAAAAAATTCATTGACATAAACAAAAAAACATATATCATCAAATCATGACTACATTAATCGACGCATTGAAGAATGAGACCAACACTACGTTCACCGAGAACGGTGCGGTTACACTCAAGTCAACCCTGAAGGACACGGTTGATTTCTTTGGCCTTGGTGGTGCTCTCCGTGAGAGAACCGAACAGGATATCGTAAAGCTTTTCAGTAAGGCTTTCTTTGAGGATGAGATCGTTGCTCTTCGCACACTTTTTTATCTTCGTGATGTTCGAGGTGGTCAGGGTGAGAGAAGAACATTTCGTGTCTGCCTCAAGTGGCTTGCGGAAAACTATCCGGAGCATGTTGTAGCCAATCTTAAAAACATTATTGTATATGGTCGCTGGGACGATATGTTCTGCATGAAGGGAACATCTCTTTGGGAAAGCCATATCCTTCCTCATATTAAGAATTGGTGGAACGACCCTTCGCTTTCAAACCCTTCCTTGTTTTGGAAGTGGATGCCATCCAATAATACATCTTCAAAGGAAACTTGTGCTCTTGCCAACGAGATTACAAAGTACCTTGGAATCACACCAAAGATGTATCGCAAGACCCTGTCTGCCAATCGCAGAAAGATCATTGTTGTTGAACAGAAGATGTGTGCAAATGAATGGGATCAGATTAGGTATCAGAGCGTTCCTTCTCGTGCATCGTTACTTTATAAGAAGGCTTTTATCAAGCACGACCATGAGAGATACATTGATTTTCTTGCAAAGGTAAAGAGCGGAGAAGCTAAAATCAATGCCGCTACTTTGTATCCTTATGACATCGTAGAGGATATCCTCAACGGTGAAAAGGATGACACGCTTGAGGCTCTTTGGAATGCTCTTCCAAACTACATGGAAGGTGATACAACAAACAGCATTGTCGTTGCAGACGTATCCGGTTCCATGTCAGGTCGCCCGATGGCAGTTTCAATCTCGCTTGCGCTTTATGTGTCCGAGAGAAACAATGGAATATTCAAGAATCATTTCATTACATTCTCTTCCAAGCCTGACCTTGTAGCAGTAAAGGGTAACACACTTTGTGAAAAGGTTTCTAATCTCGAAAGGGCATCTTGGGAAATGTCTACTAATTTGGAAGCTGTATTCAACCTTGTTCTTAATACAGCAAAGAAGAATAACATTCCACAATCTGAAATGCCTACCACTTTGTATATTGTTTCTGATATGGAATTTGATCAGGCTTGTTCTGAACCAGACAAGACACTTTTCCAAAACATTCAGAAGAAGTATTTTATGGCAGGTTATGAGATGCCAAAACTTGTGTTTTGGAATGTCAACGCAAGGAACACTCAAGTTCCAATGAAGTTTGATCAAAGAGGAGCATGCTTGGTTTCCGGTTGCTCTCCTGCAATTCTCAAGACCCTCCTTGCTGGTGGAACAATCACAGCAGAACAGGTAATGCTTGACACAATCAATTCTGGAAGATACAGTATGGTTACTCTTCCATGAAAAAAGTAGTAACCTTTGATTTTGACGATACCCTCTTCGTAGATCCAGTTGTAATGCAACTGGGTCTATGGGTTCCTCAAGGAAGTGAAGTATTACCTCTTCTTAACATTCATGATTTATTAAAACAAAAACATAATGAAGGATATGAAATTCATGTGGTTTCATTCCGTGCGGAAAAGTATAAACAAGAGATGATTGATCTTTGCAAGCAGTATGACCTGCTGGTTAAATCTTTCACATGCACAGAATCAAAATCAAAGACACCATACCTTCAGGCGTTGGGAAGCCAGCTACACGTTGATGATAGTGTCAGCGTTTTGGTTCTTGCAGAACAGGTTGGCATCAAGGGATTGCTTGTAGATTGGGGTCAAGAAGACACAAACAAAACAGCAGAATTACTAGAAAAAATTTGTCCAAACAGAAGCAGCTTTTAATTATGAGCGAATATAGTAAGATGAGAGATCTGGCAGAATGGGGCGAGAATGAAATCGACAAGGTTTCTGCCTTGCAAGATTTTGTTTTAGATAGGGAACTAGATGATGAGGCAAAAGAAATTCTTGTAAATCTTACAAGACTAAAACAAATGATAGAAGAATTCAATGGCGAATGCCTTGAAGCAATGAAAGAATTTTAATATGGCTAATGTTAAAAAAGGTAATCTAACAAAACCACCCGAATGGTGGGTGCATCTTCGTGAAATGAAGAAAGTCTTTTGGCGTGGTGAAAGACAGGCACAAAAAAGAGATATTCGTGATCGTATAAAAAATGGTGATTGACAGATAATACATTTTGATATATCATTCTCGTATGAATCCAGAATTAGAAAAACAACTAGTAGAAAAGTATCCAACTCTTTTTAAGTTTCACGGTGGAGACCCTAGCGAAACTTGTATGGCATGGGGATGTGAACATGATGATGGTTGGTATGATCTTCTTGATAATCTTTGTGCGTATATAACTTCAGTTTGTCGTGGAAACATGGTTGTGCAATACAAGAAAGATTATGTTAAAACCGATGAAGAAAAGAAAGCTGAAGAAGAGACGGGTTTAAAGAATGCACATATACCTGCACCCAAAGCTCGTTTTTCACAGATAAAGGAGAAGTTTGCCGGTCTTAGAATCTATTTTAATATGTATCATGATATTCCAGAAGAAGAAATTGCAAAGTATGATGATGAAGATTATAGTAAACAATTTGATCGTTATTGGAACGAGGTAAGCAATGCAATTAATTTTACCGAGTTTCTTTCTCATAAGACCTGTGAAATTTGTGGTAAGAAAGGCAAGGTAAATCGTAGTGGTTGGTGGAAAACCCTGTGTCCAGAACACATGGGAAATCGGATTGAAATTCCTGAGGACGAAATGCCTTGACAATAAAAACAAAAACATCTATTATATAAAACATATGACAACAAACAGCAAAGAAGCAAAGGTGTATCAACTCGTACAGGAACTTGAACAAGCCGTTAAGGAAAAGAAAGCGGTAGTTAAGGGTCATAACAACAACATCAAGAGAATCAAGGATGAGATCAAAGACATTCTTGAATTGGAGCAAGAAGAAGCTGATGTTTAATAATTTGCTGGGGCGCAGGTTCTGACGCAAAGGAACTCCCGCAACAGGTGATAGCGAAGCACAGTGCACAGTGAACGTGTAGCCTGTCCGAAATACCGTCAAGGTATTCCCAGCACTTTTTTCTTGATCTGTCCTTTTTAAAAGGATAGAATAATAAAAATCAGTCCTTATAAAAAGTACACCATATGACAAAACAATCATTTGAAAAGATTATCTTAAACCTCCAAGTTGCTCATAAGAAATCTCGTGAATTATATAAGCTTGGTGTTGATCTCATACAGTATGATGAAAACTATGAGTTTGTAATTGATGAACTATTTAAAGCAACCTTTAATGAAGAACAGAGAGGTTGGGTTGATTGGTTTCTTTATGAGAGAGAAGGATTCAACGGTAAGATTCAAAAAGCATGGAAAAAAGTTGGTAGAAAGAAAGTAGAGATTTGCCACACAATTGATTCATTATGGGAGACTGTTCATGAAGCAGGTCATCCTCAAAAAATTGATCCTAATAGAATATGAAAAAGAAAAATAAAGAAAAATTCAATTACGAACTTATTCGTAATGGTATACAGTTCTTGGAAGATCTGACCAATGCAAAGAATGAATCTTTGTATTTCCATCACGAGAATGCAAAATATTATGAGACTCCTGATTGGCTTCAGAATCGTTACAACCAAGCCATGCAGGATCTTGGTCGCTGGCTGGTAAAGAATGAACTTTTGTAATCTTCCCACTACATATCTCAGAAATATGTATAAGGATCTTGACACCTCCTCCTAAAGCATATAGAATAAGATTATGAACATTGATTTAAATTCTAAAACAGTATTTGTTACAATATTTGTAGTATATTCTATATTTTGTTATACATTTGGATATGCAATTGGTAGATTTTTTAAATAATATGACCAATAGACCTAATTTAACAGAAGAAGAGAAGGAGCATTATAATAAGGTTGCTATGGATAAAATATATGAAAATAAGATTGTCGAAGCAAAGACATATGATCAATGGAGAAAAGAAGCTATTGAAGCATTAGAAAATGCTTTGCCAATGGTTGCTGATTCTGGTGTTTGTGGTATGTATCCAAACACAGAAGCTGCTGAAAAGATTGCTGATGCTATTATTAATGCTACTCTTTGCAAATTAACTTCTTGACACCTCCTCTTAAAGCATATAGAATAAGATTATGAATACAGAACAGAAAGAAGTAAAATGGAATGATAACTTGGTTAAAGAAATCTTGAGAGATTATGCTGCTCCAAAGATTAAAAATCTTATTGATATCCAAAAGCAGAATGGCAACTATAACTATAATGAGTATATGTATGGTATGCTTATTGGATTGGAATGTGCCTATTACAATTTGCTAGAAGAAGAAGCAAAGTTTACAGAGATACCAAAAGAGTGGTTGGCTGATAGAGTTCCTAAGGACTTTGTACCTGAAGTAGCTGAAGATTCTCTTGACACTTCTTCCTAAAGCATATAGAATAAGATTATGAATGAAGAAGTAACAGAACATCATTATTATATTTCTCCAGAGCAATATGAAAGGCTTTACAAAGAGAACCAAGAGCTAGAAAAGCTTTTAAATGAAGTCATTACTTTAGCTGATATTATGAGTGATGAAATCAATCAGAATTGGTGTAAAGAATCAAAACTAGCTGTTGCAAAGTTAAATCTAATTATAGAAAAAGTTGATTGGGTAAAAGCTTGACACCTCCTCCTAAAGCATATAGAATAGGAGTATGAAAAAAGAATTAGCAGAAGATTATTTTTATATTTCACCCGAGTATCATGGTATGATTTATAGAGAGAACCAAAATCTAAATGGTATCATTCTTAAAATCCTAGATGCAAGGACAAGAGGACAAGCATTAATACCAAATGATATCTATGAATCTATTGTAGAGCATTTAAACCTATATACAGAATAAGAATATGAATTTTATACAATCAGAAAACTGTTGTGCTGGTAATATATGGAAACTAGGATTTTTTCTAAAGAATATAACAGTTATGCATAAGAAAATTATAGTTTTACCAAGATTTGAACTCAATAAAGATATGGATAGATATGGTATTGAAATTGGTTGGTTGAATATGTCTATTGAATTCTTTTTACTTAAGAAAGCTTGACACCTCCTCCTAAAGCATATAGAATAAGATTATGGATGAAGAAAAATTAGAAGTTGAGTACCAAAAAATTAAAAGTAAATCTCAACAGGATTATAAAGATTTATTTGGGGCTGAAGCACCATCATTAAAAAGACTTAAAATGATATATAAAGTAAACAAATTTAAAAAACAACTTAAGAACCTTTTTTATACAGTCATTACAACTATTGCAGCACTCTATGTCTATTATCTGATCTCTGGTGAAGTAATTTGTTTTAAGCATCTTTAATATGATTGGATATCAAGATAAGATAAATCAAATCCTTAGAGGAGCAGAGACTATAAAGAATATGAATGACTCTATAGAACTAAAGAAAGATGAATGGTTGATGCCTAGAGTTTCAACTTATAATGTATATGATTTTCAAGCTATACAAAGTGTACCAGTGACTAAGAGATGGTATCAATTTTGGATACCAAAAGAGATGTTCATTTATACAACTATTGAGAAGAAGCTTGAAGTGTCCTAAGGAGCCTTGTATTATAAAAGCATAATGACTACTAAAGCACAAGCTAGAAAGAATCTGAAGAAGGCTGTTAAGAACTATAAAGATATCATGACAAACAAAATTAACCTAGATGTATTTAAAGCTCAACAATCTGAAATTGATAAAGCACAAATAGAATTTAATAATGCTACTCTTGATCTAATCAAAGATATCTATAAAACTCTGATTATAGGTTTTTTACTTCTTATAATTTTAATGCTTGTAACTTGGGGTTATTTGACATATACTTATTTTAATCATTAATATGAAAGAAGAAGCTTGAAGTGTCCTAAAGATTCCTATAGACTAAAGGTATGATAACTAGAAATAAATTGTACAACCTATTGTTTGATGTAGCACTTTTAGGTGCAACAGATTCAGATGTTTTGAAAGCTGCTAAAAATAAAGATAGAAAAAAATTTGATGATATTTTTTGGGATAAAATGGATGATGTAGTTCAAGAAATTCTTGATGAATATGATGATGACTATAATCCTAACTTTAAAGATTAATTCTTGACACCTCCTCCTAAAGCATATAGAATAAGATTATGAACATTGATTTAAATTCTAAAACAGTATTTGTTACAATATTTGTAGTATATTCTATATTTTGT